>Ga0182743_1000111_pt1 | contig 142836 bp, 141 predicted proteins | sample eDN3rd30CKraftOP_FD_128522 | JGI IMG/M metagenome (GOLD analysis project Ga0182743, IMG submission 128522) | Enriched Organic Plus compost microbial communities from Emeryville, California, USA - eDNA 3rd pass 30_C Kraft OP (version 2) (version 2) ...
CGCAGCAAGCCCTGGAAGGTACTGTCATACCAATAGAAGAAGTTGGGATAAAAGACGATGCCTGCCTCGTCGCAATCACCCCACTCTACCGTCACGTTACGCTGGAAAAGACTCATCGATGCCTCGTTCTTGCAAAAGCAAAATGATAGCCGCTTAGGCGATCCGCTGCTTTGCGGCAATGAAACAATTTGATGCATTTAGGGCGACGCATGGGAAACCCCGCCGACACATGCCGCAAGAAGACCATTTGAACGACGTAACGAACAAATGACGACAATTGATCTTTATTTAACAGACAATCGCCAATTAGGCTGTTTGCACAAAACCCGCCCTGTCCCTACCATGTGCGCAATCGCATCGCTGACGTATGCATTCATTTTTCCGGATTCCGTCATGCCCGAACTCGCCGCCGTAGAAATCAGCCGCAAACCTTCCGCCGCACGCTGGTCCGTGCAAGCCATCGTCGACCTGTACGCGCTTCCCTTACTGGATCTTCTTCATCAGGCCCAGATCGTCCATCGCCAACATCACGAGCCGAATGCCGTGCAGCTCTCGAGCCTGCTCTCGATCAAGACCGGCGGATGCCCCGAGGACTGCTCCTACTGTCCCCAATCGTCGCGCTACGACACCGGGGTCGAGAAAGAACGCCTGATGGAACTCGAAGAAGTCCTGGAAGCCGCCCGGGCCGCCAAGGCCGGTGGCGCCCAGCGCTTCTGCATGGGAGCCGCCTGGCGCTCGCCAAAGCCGCATCACATTGACGCGGTGGCCGACATGGTTCGCGCCGTGAAAGCGCTCGGGCTCGAAACCTGCGTCACGCTGGGCATGCTCAAAGAGGGCCAGGCCGAACAGCTCAAGGACGCCGGCCTGGACTACTACAACCACAATCTGGACACCTCGCCCGAGTTCTACGGGCAGATCATCACCACCCGCAGCTATCAGGACAGGCTCGACACGCTGGAACGCGTCCGCGCCGCCGGCATCAATGTCTGCTGCGGTGGCATTGTCGGCCTCGGTGAATCCCGCCGCGAACGCGCCGGGCTCGTGGCGCAACTGGCCAACATGGAGCCCTATCCGGACTCCGTTCCCATCAACAATCTGGTCAAGGTCGAAGGCACCCCGCTGCAAGACGTGGCGGACATCGATCCCATGGAGTTCGTGCGGACCATCGCCGTTGCGCGCATCACCATGCCCAAGGCCGTCGTGCGCTTGTCCGCAGGACGCGAACAAATGGACGATGCCTTGCAGGCCTTGTGCTTCATGGCCGGCGCCAACTCGATCTTCTATGGCGACAAGCTGCTGACCACCGGCAACCCGCAGTACATGGCCGACCGCGCCATGTTCGAACGCCTGGGCCTGCACCCCGTCGGCGGGCCCGCGACAAACGACTGACACGTCGTGATCACGCTGTTTGCCAGCATCGCCTGCAGCGTGGCGGTGTCGGCACTGCTGAAGCTGGCCCGCCGCTATGCGCTGCATATCGGCCAGGCCATCGCGGCAAACTATGCGGTCGCCGCCGCGCTGACCCTCCTGTTGCTGAACCCGCGGCCCTCCGACCTGTTGGCGGATCATGGATCGTGGCCCGTCCTGCTGGGCCTTGGATTTCTGCTGCCGTCCGTCTTCCTGGTCATGGCCGCCTCTGTGCAACGGGCCGGCATCGTCCTGAGCGATGCCGCTCAGCGCCTTTCGCTGGTCGTGTCCCTGACGGCGGCGTTTGTGCTGATGGGAGAACGTCCCACCCCGGCCGGAATGAGCGGCATCGCCGTCGGCCTGGCGGCGCTGGCCTGCCTGCTCGCCCGCCCTCGGGAGGGCTCGTCTTTGTCCTCCCGGCATGCCTGGCTGCTTCTGCTTGTCTGGGCCGGCTACGGCACCATCGACATCCTCTTCAAGCAGCTTTCCCGCAGCGGCGCCGCCTTTGCCTCCGGGCTGCTGGTCTGCTTCGTGCTGGCCGGGATGCTGATGCTGGCCGGGCTCTTGGCCACACGCACGCCATGGCAAGCGCGCAGCCTGGCGGCGGGCCTGGTGCTCGGCTTGCTCAATTTCGGCAACATCTATTTCTATATACGCGCTCACCAGGCCTTCGCCGACAGCCCCACCCTGGTCTTCACCGTGATGAACATCGGGGTGATCGCGGCCGGCACGCTGGTCGGCGTCGCCCTCTTCAAAGAGCGGCCATCGCGCATCAACCTGGCCGGCGTGGCGCTGGCTCTGAGCGCCATCGCGATACTGATCAGGCCGTGGACGCCGGCTGGCTGACCACGGGCGAAGCGGAAATATCCGATTCGGGGTCGACGCGAGGATCCAGCGAGGCGGCCGCCACAGTCGCCTGCACCTCGGTCATCGGCACAAAATGCGTCGGGGCATCTTCGCTGCGGAAAACGCCGGTCACACGCTGTGGCCTCACGAACGCCACCAATACCGCCGCGCATGCGGAAAAGAACACAAACAGGACGCCAGGCCCCAAGGCATGCATCAAGGCGCCGGCCACGAAGGGGCCCAGGCCGGCCCCGCTGCCATAGACCATGAGGACAATGGCCGCCAGCCCCACCCGCCGGTCGGGGTCGACGTTGTCATTGGCAAAGGCGGCACCGATCGGATACAAGGGGAACTGAAGCGCGCCAAACGTGGCGGATACTGCCAGCATCACCCAGAAAGCCGGCGTCCAGCCACCCCACAGGGGCAGTCCACACAGGGCCAGCAGCAAGGCGCACATGCGAATCAGCCCGGCCCGATTGACCTTGTCCGACAGCATGCCCAACGGCCATTGGGCCAGCAGGCCAGCAGCCACCGCCGCCGCCAGGAACACGGCAACCTGCTCGCTGGACAACCCTTGCCGGGCGGCAAACACGGGCGCCAATCCGTAGAACGCCCCGGTCAGATTGCCGGTCACAAACACCGTCAACAGGGACATCGGCACACGCGACAGGTAATAGCGCGCCATGATGGGCGCCGGCACGACCACTTCGGGATGCAATCGCCGCGTCAGCGCGACAGGCACGAGCCCCAATACGGAACAGATGGCCGAAAACACCAGGGGGCCGGTGTCCAGTTCCGGGAACAGCGTCAGGGCCAGTTGGCCGAAGACGGTACCCAGGCCGGAAAACACCATGTAGAAGGCGAACACACGACCGCGCAGGCGGCTTTCGGTCTGTTCGTTGAGCCAGCTCTCGATCGCCATGAACTGGGTCACCATGGCCAGACCGGCGACAAAACGCAGCAACAGCCAGACCCAGAGATTGTCGAGCAGGGACAGCACCAGCACCAAGGCCGTGACAACGGCCGCACTGGCCGAATAGGCACGTATGTGTCCGACCCGCGTGATCAGCCGATGGCCGAAACGCGCGCCCACCACAAGTCCCACATAGTAGATGGCGATCAACGCCCCTACCCAGACCTCGGACACATGATCGGCCGTGAGCCGCAGGCCCAGGTAGGTGTTGAAGAGCCCCGTACTCAGCAGCAGGAGAAAAGCCGCCAGGTACAAAGAAAAAAAGGAAGCGATCGTACTCCGCATCGAGGCTATCGGCGTCGATGGTGCACAGCCCTGGCTGTCTTCAATCAAGCCAGGGCTGCACCGATGCTGTTATAGCTGGGCCAGCAAGGTGGGGGCATCGCTGAGCGTGTAGCCGCCGCCCTCTTCCAGGTTGAGCTGCTTGACGACACCGTCCTTGATGAGCGCCGAATACCGGCGCGAACGCACACCCAGCCCTGCCGCCGACAGGTCGAGCTCGAGGCCGAGCTTGCGCGTCCAGTCGGCGCTGCCGTCCGCCATCATGCGGACACGGCCCTTGACGCCGCGTTCGCGGCCCCATGCCCCCATGACAAAGGCGTCGTTGACGGCCACGCACCAGATCTCATCGACACCCTTGGCCTTGAACTGCTCGGCCAGGTCGAGGAAGCCCGGCAGATGCTTCTCGGAACACGTCGGCGTGAAGGCCCCCGGCACAGCGAAAACGGCAATGGTCTTGCCCTTGACGAGATCGGCGACCTGGAATTTGTTGGGCCCCAGCGTGCATCCTTCGGTCTCCACCTCGATGAATTCCGCCAATGTTGCGTCAGGTACGCGATCGCCAATTTTGATGCTCATATTCGTCTCCAATGCGTGAGATAAGGGTGGTGAAGAAGCGTCGGCCGACAGGCCGGGGTTCCTCACAAGGTCGGCTCAGGTCGGTTTTAACACGAAGCACAGGGCCGACCCGGCCTAACCCCTTCTCTGAAACGGGGTAAGTCGCGACGCAGCCCGCACTAAGAATTGGGCAAACACTGATACATCTACATACGCAAGCTTCACGGTTCTGTAAAGCTCATCCTGCACAATGAGTCCCATCGATCGCAACCGCGTCGAGTTTCCCGCATACCGCTTCGTTCACCACACAGGAGGCCGAATGATATTGCCGAAACTCTCTGCTGCCATTCTGGCGACCAGCATGCTTGGCAGCGCCTATGACGCCCCGTTTCTCGCACGCGGGGCCACGCTCGACCAATGGGTCGTGATTTCGGGCGCAACCAATGGCGTTGCGTCCCTGCTTGGCGTCGACCCGCAATACCTGATCCGGCACCGCCTCACCGCCTACGCCAACCTGACCCGCTACGCTGCCGAACGCGGCCAGAACCTGGAAGATTTCGACCTGCTGTTCGAGCGCGGACAGATCGAAGGCCGCAAACTGATAGAAAACCACATGGGCAGCCGCGGGCTGATCTCCAGCCGCTCGGGCCCGGCGCCGGTGACGACCCAGCGCTATATCGTGGGTTTCATGCACGACTCGGACATCGGCTACCACCGCGTGCGGACCGCCCTGGCGATACCCGCGTAAACGGGCGCCCGCCCCTGCCCCCTTCCTCGGGGATCGCGTATAGTATGAAGATGATCCCCCGTGATCGGGGCACATCCTCAGCTATCGTTGATTGCGCAGAACATGAACCAATCCCCCGCGGTCGAACCCGAACTCAGCCATCTCGATGAATCCGGCCAGGTGCGCATGGTGGACGTCAGCCACAAGGCGTCCACCTTGCGCTGTGCCGTCGCCCAAGGGCGCGTGCGCCTGAGCGCACAAGCCTATACCCTGCTGTCGGCCCACGCCAACGGCAAGGGCGAAGTGCTCAACACGGCCCGCGTGGCGGGGGTGCTGGCAGCCAAACGCTGCGCCGAGCTCATCCCTCTTTGCCACAGCCTGCCGCTCAGCTTCGCGGGCATCGAATTCTTTCTCGATGACGACGCGCACACCATCACGGTCAAGGCCACCTGTCGCACCAACCACCAGACCGGCGTCGAGATGGAAGCCATGACCGCCTGCAGCATCGCGGCGCTCACCATCTACGACATGTGCAAGGCCGCCGACAAAGGTATCGTCATCGAGGCCGTCCGGCTCATTTACAAATCGGGAGGTAAAAGCGGTGAGTGGCACGCCATCGACGATTAACGTCCTCTACTTCGCCCAAGTGGCGGAACACACCGGGCTGCGGCGAGAAGCCTGGCCGCTCGAGTCCCCCATCCCCGGCACCGAATGGCTGAGCATCCTCGAAGCCCGGTACCCCCAGCTTGCGCCCACGAAACGGCTCAAGCTCGCGGTCAACCAATACCACGTCAGTCACGACAGCCTGATCCACCCAGGTGACGAAGTCGCCGTCTTCGAGCCCGTAACCGGAGGTTGACATGGTTCTCGTGCAGCAAGCAGACTTCGACGCGGCCGCGCTTTCCGCGGCACTGCGCGCGCGGGCCGGCGGCCAGGCGGGCGCCCTGGTCACGTTCACGGGCTATGTACGCGATTACGCGCCGGAACAGCCCACACACACCCTGTTCCTTGAACACTACCCCGGCATGTGCGAGCGCGAAATCGAGGAAATCTGCGCCACGGCCCAGAAGCGCTGGCAGGTTTTCGAGCCCGTCGTGGTGCACCGCCATGGCGAACTCCGACACACCGACCAGATCGTCTACGTCGGCGTGGCCAGCGCCCACCGGGGCGATGCCTTTCGCGCCTGTGAATTCATCATCGACGCGCTCAAGACCCGCGCCCCATTCTGGAAGCGAGAAACGCTCTCCAGCGGTGAGCAGTTCTGGGTTCAGCAGCGCGATGCCGACACCGAAAAAACCCGACTCTGGGACCAACCCGAAAAAGGAAAAGAGACACTGTGAGCAAAGCCGACACCCGCAGCCCGCAGGCCGTGCTGAACTGCGCCGTCCTGACCATTTCCGATACCCGCAATGCAGACAACGACACTTCGGGCGACTATCTCCGCGACAGCCTGGTGGCCGCCGGCCACCGCTGCCTCGAACGCGCCATCAGCTCGGGCAATCTGTACCACATCCGCAAGGTCATCAGCGACTGGATCGCGGACGAACGCATCAACGTCATCCTGACCAACGGCGGCACGGGCTTTTCGCACAACAAATCGACCGCGGCAGCCATCATGCCGCTGCTGGACACGAACATCGCGGGTTTCGGCGAGCTTTTCCGCCATCTGTCCTGGCTTGAGATCGGCTCTTCCACCCTGCAATCGGATGCCTTCGCCGGCGCCGCCAACGAAACCCTGATCTTCTGCATGCCGGGATCCACCGGGGCGTGCAAGACCGCCTGGGAAAAAATCATCCGTGAGCAGCTCGACAGCACGCACCCCCCCTGCAACTTCGCCACCCACTTTGCTCGGCGGGCCCGGAATGCTTGAGTTCGACATCGCCCAGGCCCGACTGGCAGAATCGGCCCCGCTGCCCCAAACCACGGAAACCTGTCTGCTGCATGAAGCGCTCGGCCGCGTCCTGGCCGAGAACCTGCTGGCCACGCACGATCTTCCTCCGGCCGACAACAGCGCCATGGACGGCTATGCCATCCGCCACGCCGACTGCCAGGCCGGAAAGCCCCTGCCCGTGCAGCAGCGCTGTTTCGCCGGCCAGGCGCCGGAACCCCTGCAACCCGGCAAGGCGATCCGGCTATTCACCGGCAGCCTCATCCCGCAAGGCGCCGATACTGTGGTCATGCAGGAAGACTGCACCGAATCCGATGGTCAGGTCACCATCGACACACTGCCCCATCGTGGCAGCCATGTCCGCAAACGCGGCGAGGACATCGCGCAGGGACGCACGCTGCTTACCTCGGGCACCTACCTTCAGGCATCGCACATCACCTTGCTGGCTTCGCAGGGCGTCGAGCGCGTCACGGTCTACAGCCGCCTCAAGATCGGCATCCTGACCACGGGCGACGAGCTCGTCGCCCCAGGCAAGCCGCTCGGCCCGGCGCAGATCTACAACTCCAACGGCCCCATGCTGGCCGCGCTCGCCACCGGCATGGGCGCCCAGGTCGTGCACGTGCTGCATGCACTCGACACGCACGAATCGCTGCGCGAGGCGTTCACGCGCCTGATCGGCGACTGCGACCTCATTCTCACGGTGGGCGGCGTGTCCGTCGGCGAGAAGGATCTCGTCAAAGCCACCATCGAACAGATGGGCGGCGGCGTCGACCTCTGGCGGGTGCGCATGAAACCCGGCAAGCCGGTCGCCCTGGCCCAGGCACATGGCAAGCCCATCGTCTGCCTGCCGGGCAACCCGGTATCGGCCTACGTGGTCTACACCCTGCTGGTGTCGCCCATGGTGCGCGCGATGCAGGGGCGTGCCGTCAAACTGCCGCCGATCTCATACGCCCAGCTCGACGCCGACAAGGCCTTCAACGAAACCCGCGAAGAGTTCCTCCGCGTACGGGCCGCGGCACAGGCCGACGGCTCGATGCGGCTGCACCCCTACGCCCAGCAAAGCTCGGGCGTCATGAGTTCTCTGCCCTGGTCCACCGGGCTGGCCCGCATCCCCGCCGACACGCTGGTGGGGCGCGGCGACATCGTCGCCTATTACGACTACGCCCACTGGCAGGCGTGAGGGCGCGCGGCGAGCATCCGCGCCGCTTCGTCCAGATCGCCCGGTCCGTTGATATTGAAAAAAGCCGACTCATCCGCGAAAGGCACGGCAACCGCCCCCTCGGCGGCTTGCCAGAGCCTGACCTTGCGCTCACCGGCCAGCAGCGTGCGCCGCAAACCCGGCAACACATCGCGATGCGCCAGCATGCACAAGGGATGCTCGCGCGCAGCGCGCGCATAGGCAACGGCCACGCCTTGTCGGCTTGCAGCCTCGGACAACCGGGCGACAAGATCAAGGGGCAACAGCGGCACATCCACCGGAAGAGTCATCAGCCATGGGGTTTCGATCTGCGCCATCACACTGGCGACACCAGCCAGCGGCCCCGACAGCTCGCCCAGCGCGGGATCATCCGGCACGACCTGGCCATGACGGCCGTATTCGTCGGCATGGCGATTGGCGCTGATGAAGACGCATGCCACGTGGGGAGCCAGGCAGCGCACGGACCAGGCCACCAGCGGCCGGCCGCGTAAGGAGAGCAGACCTTTCTCGACGGGCGCACCGCCATCGCCCCGCATGCGGCGCCCTTCGCCACCCGCCAGCACGGCGCCACTGATGAATTCCCTGGGTATCATCCGCCGATGTAGCTCATTTCGATCTTGTCCCGGGGCGGTGTGTTGCGCCCGCGCTCCTCGGAATAATGATCATTGCGCGGCGCCCAGATGGCGGCCATGCGCGCGGCCAGTTGGGCATCGTCGGCGCCGCCACGCACCAGGGACCGCAAATCGTAGCCCTGGGAGGCAAACAGGCAGAGGTAAATCTTGCCCTCGGGAGAAAGCCGCGCACGCGTGCAATCGCCGCAGAAGGGCTGCGACACACTGGTGATGACCCCGATTTCGCCCGCGCCGTCCTGATAGCGCCAGCGCTCGGCGACCTCGCCCCGGTAGCCCGCCTCGATCGGCTCGAGCCCAAAGCGCTGCCCGATCTGCCGGAGGATCTCGCTTCCGGTGACGACCTCATCGAGGTTCCACCCATTGGTGGCCCCCACATCCATGTATTCGATGAAACGCAGCACATGTCCGGTGTGCCGAAAATGTTCGGCCATGGGCAGAATCTGGCGATCGTTGATGCCCTTGCGCACAACCATGTTGACCTTCACCGGGGCCAGCCCCACCTGTGCGGCGCGCTCGATGCCCTCGAGCACGGTGGCGACCGGAACCCCACTGTCGCTCATCCGTTCGAACACGGCATCGTCCAGGGCATCGAGACTGACCGTCACCCGACGCAAGCCGGCATCCTTGAGGGCCTGGGCCTTACGGGCCAGCAACGTGCCATTGGTCGTCAGCGTGATGTCCACCGGACGGCCATCGCGGGTCTTCAAGACGGCAAGCATGGCGACGAGACGCTCGATATCGCGACGCAACAAGGGTTCCCCGCCCGTCAGGCGGATTTTCTCCACCCCGAGAGACACCGCCACGGCGGCCACGCGTGCGATCTCCTCGAACGTGAGCAGATCGGAATGCGGCATGAAATGATAGTGGCTGTCGAAGACTTCGCGCGGCATGCAATAGGTGCAACGGAAGTTGCAGCGGTCGGTCACTGAAATGCGTAGATCGCGCAAGGGGCGCCGCCGAGCATCGAGCAAAGGCTGGCCCGGCTCGGGAAGCGCCGCGACCGGCCCGTTGGGAGAAACCCCCAGGCTGCGCTCGTCGGAAAGGAAGATGACTTTGCTCATGACACTATCCTATCTGCTTTTCGCTCCATCGGGCACTGGGAATTGGCCTCAGGCCGCCTGTTTTGCCACCGCGCCGCCAAACGCCTCGTCCAGCGACATCACCCGGCCGAGCTCCGCCGCGTCATAACCCGCCAGCTTGCCGACGAACTCCCGGTAGGCGGGACCCAGCAACAAAGCGAGGAACTGGCGCATCGGCGGCGTCGCCAGGCTGTCGCGCCGCACGGCAAAAAAATAGCGCTCGGTGGCCAAGGGAATGAAATCCAGGCCGCAGCGCCACGCCGCCGTCTGCACCCCGATGCCTGCATCGGCCATGCCGCCCACGATATGGGCCGCGACCGCCATGTGGGTGAACTCACTGGTTTCGTAGCCTCGAATCGATGCGGGGTCGATGTTCAGTTTGCGCAGCATCAGACTGAGCAACAAACGGGTGCTGGAACCCACCTGCCGGTTCACGAAACGCACCTCCGGCCGGGCCAGGTCTTGCAGCGACGCAATGCCTCGAGGATTGCCCGGCTGCAGGAACAGCCCCGTCTCCCGTCGCGCCAGGTAGATGAGGCAGTGCCGCGACGCATCCAGCCACGGCCGGTAGTGCTGAAGGATGGCCTGCTCGAATTCGCCGTCAGGCACCTGGAAACCCGCCAGATCGCACTCGTCGCGGCTCAGGGAAACCAGGGCTTCGACCGCGGTCCGGTAGCGCAAGTCGACCGACAGGCCGGAGTGCTCGGCCGCGTGCATCAGCCCCTCGACCGCAAAGCCGTGACTGGCATGCATGCGCAAGGCGGGCCGGTTCTCGGGATACTGGCGTGCGATCTCGTCCTGCAGGTCGGCGGCCACCTCTTGAAGGACCGGCGCCAGGCGGGCCTGGACACGCCTCTCCAGCCACAGCAGATGCTCGGCGAATGGCGTCAATCTGGAGCCGTTGCGGCGGCTGGTTTCGAGCAAAGGCCTCTCCAGTTCGTGCTCGGCCCTGCGCAACAAGCCCCAGGCATGCCGATAGGACATCCCGCAAACCTGACAGGCCCCCGCAATATGCCCCTCGGCTTCCACCGCCGCCAATAGGCGCATCAGTTCCGACATGGATACCGACGAGCCATCGGTGCGCTGAAGCGCCCATTCCACATCCAGACGGGGCTGGAACTTATATGTCATGGATTTCCTATTGAAACGTGGATGCCTGGCTAGTAAATTATGCTTTCCAAGCAGGGTTATTATGCAAATAAGCACATAATAATCCACAGATGGTGAATTTCGCACCCCCTGCTGACCGAACCAACAAGGAAAGCCCCATGACCAGTTCGTCCACCCTGCCGGACACCGTCCCCGAGACGACCGCGCAGCAGGTGGCCCGACAGGCCCTCGCCCGCTACGAAGGCCAGCCCGGCAATCTGCTCCCCATCTTGCATGCCATCCAGCATGCCCTGGGCCACATCCCCGACAGCACCGTCCCCGTGCTGGCACAAGCGCTCCAATTGTCGCGGGCCGAAATCCACGGCGTCATCAGCTTCTACGCTCACTTCCGCAGCCAGCCCGCGGGACGCGTGGTGCTCGAAGTCTGCAGGGCCGAGTCCTGTCAGGCCATGGGCGGCGAACGGCTTGCCGAACACGCCCGGCAGAAACTGGGTTGCGATTTCCACGCCACATCCGCCGATGGCCAGGTCACACTGGAACCCGTGTATTGCCTGGGCCTGTGCGCACAGTCTCCCGCCGTCATGATCAACGGCCAGCCTCACGCCCGCATGACCCCCGAAAAACTCGACCGGCTCCTGGCCGCCCAGGAGGTCCAGGCATGACACAGCTCATCACCGTTTTCGTTCCGCGCGACAGCGCCGCACTGGCCGTTGGGGCGGACGACGTTGCCCGCGCCATCCAGCAAGAGGCCGGCCGGCGCGGTCTGGACATCGTCATCGTGCGCAACGGTTCGCGGGGCCTGCTCTGGCTCGAACCGCTCGTTGAAATCGCCACCGGACAAGGCCGTATCGCCTATGGGCCGGTCAGCGTCGAGGACATTCCCGGTCTGTTCGACGCCGATTGGCTGCATGGCGGCGCGCATCCATTGGGCCATGGCCCGACCGATACCATCCCCTATCTGGCCAGGCAGCAACGCCTCACCTTCGCCCGCGTCGGCATCACCGACCCGCTGAGCCTGAGCGACTACCAGGCCCTGGGCGGCTTCGAGGGCCTCAAGAAGGCCCTGGCCATGACCCCGGCCGCGATCGTCGAGGAAGTCACCCAATCGGGCCTGCGTGGGCGCGGCGGCGCGGCTTTCCCGACCGGCATCAAATGGAAGACCGTGCTCAACACGGTCGCCGACCAGAAATACATTGTCTGCAACGCCGACGAAGGCGACTCGGGCACGTTTTCCGACCGCATGCTGATGGAAGGCGACCCCTACATGCTGATCGAAGGCATGACCATCGCCGGCCTGGCCGTGGGGGCCAGCAAAGGCTATATCTACGTTCGCTCCGAATACCCGCATGCCGCCGCAACCCTGGAAAGCGCCATCGGCAACGCCCGCGCCGTCGGTTGGCTGGGGCACGACATCGGCGGCAGCGGCCACATGTTCGATCTCGAGGTGCGCCTGGGCGCCGGTGCCTACATCTGCGGCGAAGAAACGTCCTTGCTGGAAAGCCTCGAAGGCAAACGCGGCCAGGTGCGGGCCAAACCGCCACTGCCGGCCATCTCCGGTCTGTTCGGCAAACCCACGGTCATCAATAACGTCATCTCGCTGGCCAGCGTGCCTGTCATCCTCGCCAAAGGCGCCGCACACTACCGCGATTTCGGCATGGGCCGCTCTCGCGGTACGCTGCCCTTTCAGCTTGCCGGCAACCTCAAGCACGGCGGCCTGGTCGAACTGGCCTTCGGCACCACGCTGCGTGAACTGCTCTACGACTACGGTGGCGGCAGCGCATCCGGCCGGCCGCTCAAGGCCGTGCAGGTCGGCGGCCCACTGGGCGCCTACCTGCCGGAATCCCAATGGGATGTCCCGCTCGATTACGAAGCCTATATCGGCATCTCGGCCATGCTGGGCCATGGGGGGCTGGTGGCCTTCGACGACACTGCCGACCTGTCCCGGCTTGCACGCTACGCCATGGAATTCTGTGCCATCGAATCCTGCGGCAAGTGCACGCCCTGCCGCATCGGCTCGACGCGCGGTGTCGAAGTCATCGACAATATCCGTGATGGCCGGCAACGCGAACAGAACATCCACCTGCTGCGCGACCTGTGCGACACGATGCTGGCCGGTTCGCTCTGCGCCCTGGGCGGAATGACGCCTTACCCCGTCCTGTCCGCACTCGAACACTTCCCCGAGGATTTCGGCCAGGCCCGGTCCTCCTCGGCCTCGGCCAACTGATCCCGGAGCCATCGTCATGCTTGAAACCATCGCAAAACGTGAACGCGACTTCGGCACTCCCGAACGCAGCGCCACCGAAACCGTCACCGTCACCATCGACGGCCAGCAGTGCATCGTGCCCGTCGGCACCTCCGTCATGCGGGCCGCGGCCGAGGCCGGCATCAACATTCCCAAGCTGTGCGCCACCGACAGCCTCGAGGCCTTCGGCTCATGCCGTCTGTGCCTCGTCGAAATCGAAGGCCGACGCGGCTATCCCGCCTCCTGCACCACGCCGGTGGAGGCCGGCATGGTCATCCGCACCGAAACGCCCAAGCTCCATGACTTGCGCCGCAACGTCATGGAGCTCTACATTTCCGACCATCCGCTCGACTGCCTCACCTGCCCCGCCAATGGCGATTGCGAACTGCAGGACATGGCCGGCGTGGTGGGCCTGCGCAATGTGCGCTATGGCTTCGAAGGCGCCAACCATCTCGACGACGCATCGGACACCTCCAACCCGTATTTCACCTACGATCCGTCCAAATGCATCGTCTGCAGCCGCTGCGTGCGCGCCTGTGAAGACATCCAGGGCACTTTCGCGCTGACCATCGACGGCCGCGGCTTCGAATCACGCATCACAGCCGGCCAGAAAGACACGTTCCTGGCCAGCGACTGCGTCTCCTGCGGCGCCTGCGTGCAGGCCTGCCCCACATCGTCCCTGATGGAAAACACAGTCATCATGATGGGCCAGGCCGAACATGCGGTCGTGACCACCTGCGCTTATTGCGGCGTGGGCTGCGCCTTCAAGGCCGAAATGAAAGGCGAGGAAGTGGTGCGCATGGTGCCCTGGAAAGACGGCAAGGCCAACCGCGGGCACTCCTGCGTCAAGGGCCGCTTCGCCTGGGGCTACGCCACGCACCAGGACCGCATCCTCAAGCCCATGATCCGCGCCAGCATCCAGGATCCCTGGCGCGAAGTCAGCTGGGAAGAAGCCATCACTTATGCCGCCTCGGAACTCAAGCGCATCCAGGCCAAATACGGCCGGAACTCCATCGGCGGGCTGACCTCCTCGCGCTGCACCAACGAAGAGACCTACCTCGTCCAGAAGCTGGTCCGTGCCGCCTTCGGCACCAACAACGTGGACACCTGCGCCCGCGTCTGCCATTCGCCCACCGGCTACGGCCTCAAGACCACCCTGGGCGAATCGGCCGGCACGCAGACCTTCGACTCGGTCATGCAGTCCGACGTGATCATCGTCATGGGCGCCAACCCCAGCGCCGCACACCCGGTGTTCGCATCCCGCCTCAAGCGCCGGCTGCGCCAAGGGGCCCGCCTGATCGTCATCGACCCACGCGCCATCGAACTCGTCGACTCGCCGCACATCAAGGCCGATTACCACCTTCCCGTGCGCCCGGGCACGAACACGGCCGTGCTCACGGCCATGGCCCACGTCCTGGCGACCGAAGGCCTCATCGACGACAAATTCGTGGCCGAGCGCTGCGAGACACCGGCCTTTGAGCAATGGCGCAACTTCGTGTCGCAACCCGAAAACTCCCCCGAAGCCACCGAAGCCGTCACCGGGGTGCCGGCGCGCGATCTGCGCGACGCGACCCGGCTGTTCGCCACCGGCGGCAACGGCGCCATCTACTACGGCCTGGGCGTGACCGAACACAGCCAGGGTTCGACCACCGTCATGGCGATTGCCAACCTTGCCATGGCCACCGGCAACATCGGCCGAGAAGGCGTGGGCGTGAACCCCCTGCGCGGACAGAACAACGTGCAGGGCTCCTGCGACATGGGCTCCTTCCCGCACGAACTGCCCGGGTATCGCCACGTGTCCGACGACGCCACCCGCGAGCTCTTCGAAAAAGATTGGGGCGTGCATATCCAGCCCGAGCCGGGCCTGCGCATTCCCAACATGTTCGACGCGGCCCTCAGCGGCTCGTTCAAGGGCCTGTATTGCCAGGGCGAGGACATCGCCCAGTCGGATCCCGACACGCAACATGTGGCCCAGGCCCTGTCGTCCATGGAATGCGTCATCGTGCAGGACATGTTCCTGAACGAGACCGCCAAGTTCGCCCACGTCTTCCTGCCCGGCACGTCCTTCCTCGAAAAAGACGGCACCTTCACCAACGCCGAGCGCCGCATCTCGCGTGTGCGCAAGCTCATGGAGCCCAAGGCGGGCCTGGGCGACTGGGAGGTCACCTGCGCCCTGTCCAACGCGCTGGGCTACCCCATGCACTACTCGCACCCGTCCGAGATCATGGATGAGATCGCCCGCCTGACCCCCACTTTCGAAGGCGTCTCGTTCAAGAAGATCGATGAACTGGGCGGCAGCGTGCAATGGCCATGCAATAGCGAAGCGCCGGAAGGCACACCCACCATGCACGTAGATGAATTCGTGCGCGGCAAGGGCCGATTCATGATCACCAAGTACGTGCCCAGCGACGAACGCAGCACCCGCAAGTTCCCCCTGCTGCTGACCACTGGCCGCATCCTGTCGCAGTACAACGTCGGGGCCCAGACACGGCGCACGCCGAATGTGCTGTGGCACAGCGAAGACCTGCTCGAAATCCACCCCCAGGATGCCGAGGACCGGGGCATAAGCACCGGCGACTGGGTTGCCATCCAGAGCCGCGCCGGCGAAACGGTCTTGCGGGCCGAGGTCACCGACCGCGTGCAGCCGGGGGTGGTCTACACGACCTTCCACTTCCCTGAATCAGGGGCCAACGTGGTCACCACCGACAACTCGGACTGGGCGACGGACTGCCCCGAGTACAAGGTGACAGCGGTGCAGGCCCGCCGCGTCACCCAGCCTTCCGAATGGCAGGCCAGTTGGTCGCGCTTCAGCGATGTGCAACAGCAACTGCTGGCGCAACGCGAACGTGACTCCGAAACGGCTCCGCAACCTTAAGGAACGCCCATGGCCTCGATCGCCCCGGATCCCGATGACACGCCCGATGTCCAACTGCCCGGCCATACCCCGGGAAAGGTCTGGCGCGTCGGGCCGGGCCGGGGCGACGTGCGCGCCGACTCCGACGAGCTCGCCCAGGAAATCCCCATCGCGCTGGAATACAACGGCATCGCGCATGCCACGCTGCTGGCCAGCCCCCTCGACCTGGAGGATCTGGCCTACGGATTTTCCTTCACCGAGGGCATCATCCGCAGCGCGGCCGATATCTACGGCATCGAGCTCGAACGACGCGATGCCGGCATCGTGATCCAGGCCACCATCGCCAGCGCTTGTCTCAACCAGCTCAAGCTGCGGCGCCGCAACCTGGCCGGTCGTACCGGATGCGGGCTCTGCGGTCTGGAAAGCCTGGATGAAGTGCAGCGCCCGCTGGCGCCGACGACAGGCCGCAGCGCGCCGCTGGCGCAGCACGCCATTGTCGCCGCCATCGAGCAATTGCGCGCCTTGCAGCCTTTGCATCAGATCACGGGCGCCACGCACGCCGCCGGCTGGGCCGACGAACAGGGCAATGTCGCCGCGGTCCGCGAAGACGTGGGGCGGCACAATGCCCTGGACAAGCTGATCGGGCGGCTTCTACGCGACCACAGCGACACCGCGCGCGGCTTTGCGGTGATTTCCAGCCGGGCCAGCTTCGAAATGGTGCAGAAGGCCGCCGCCGCCGGCATCAACACGGTGGCGGCAGTCTCCGCCCCAACCCATTATGCGGTGCAGCTTGCCGATTCACTCAATGTGATGTTGGCCGGTTTTGCCCGCCGGGACACCTTCACGGTGTACGCCCACCCCGAATACCTTCGTCTTCAGGAAGACCCGACTTGAACAACATCGACCACCTCATCAAGCTGGCCAACCGCATTGGCGATTTCTTCGAGGCCATGCCCGACCGGGGCGAGGGCATCGAAGGCATCACCAACCACATCCAGAAATTCTGGGAACCGCGCATGCGCACCGCCATGCTGGAGTTCCTGGCCGCGCATCCCGACGGCCGCAGCGGAGAATCGGGCCTGAGCCCCATCGCGCTGGAAGCGATCACCCAAAACAAAGAGCGGCTGACCCCGAAAGCCACCGCGTGATGCGGAAACCTCCGAAGCCAGCCGCCCCGGGCGGCTGCGCAGCGATGCGCGCCGTGCTGCGGCGTTAGTCGGCTTCTTTGACCCGATAGACCAGCACCGCCGTCGAGGCCAGGCTGAGAACCTTGGTGGTGACGCTGCCAAGCAGCAGGCGCGACAGCCCGCTTCGGCCATGACTGCCGATGAAGATGAGATCGCAGCCGTTGTCCTTGGCCGCCTGGACAATGCCATCGGCCACATTGAAATTGGAAACCGACAGGGACGTGGCCTTGACGCCGGCGGTCTCGGCACGGTCCAGGACCGCCTGAAGGTATTTCTGGGCCTGCTCGGCGGCGGTCTTTTCGTAATCCTCGTCGGTGATGGCATAGGCCGCGGCCATGCCATCGAAGCCCACCGTGGCGGCGAAGGGCTGCGTCACGTACACAGCCACCACTTCGGCGCCGATCTGGCGCGCAAAGCAGACCCCCTTGTTGGCCGCCTGCGCGGCGAGGGCGGAGCCATCGGTGGGAAGGAGTATTTTCTTGAACATGGGTTGCCTACCTTTATCGATGTCGATGTATTTATGCTACTGATGTGTTCCCGAAAATGAAATACGGGAAATCCGCCTAGGCTTGCGCGAAATCAACGCTCTTTCGCATCAGTGCTCTTTCGCAGCCAGATATAAATGCGTGCATCGGGTGCCGGTACGGCAGTAGGCCAGGACGGGCCCCGGCAGTTGCTCCAGCAATTCGGAGAAACGGGTGACGTCGGCGGCGGACATGGCGCCGCTGACCACCGGCTGGTAGACCACCTGCAGGCCGGCGGCCTTGCCGGCGGCAATCACATCGGCCGAGGCCGGCTGGTCAGGCCCGCCTTCGAAATCCGGACGGTTGATGATGACGCTCTTGTAGCCGGCGGCGGCAACGGCCGACATATCCTCGGCCGACAACTGCGGCGCCACGGCGAAATCCGCAGAAATTGGGTTGATCGGAACTGACATGTCGATCTCCTGCACGTTTGAATCGAAAGTGGGACGAGAAAATCATAGGGGATGCGGGCTAGGGCTGCAAATGATTGCGCGTCGCGAGCACGCGGTATTCCGCCACGCGCTGCATCCCGAGGCCATCGTCGGCCTCTGCTCGCGCTGCGGGGTGGCACATGAGCAGATCGCCCTCACGCGCATGAGCCAGCCACGCCCGCAACAACTGGGCATACCCTTGTTCTCCGCCCTGAAAGTCGTAGACGCCCAGAAAGCCGCGATTCAATCCGAAGCCGTTGCGGCGCGCCAGGCGCGCCAGGCGCCGCGAACCCAGGACCTCGATGACAAAGGCTTTGAACCGCAATCGCATCGAAATGGCCGGCTGCGGCGCCGCAGCGGTATAGCGCAGCCAGGGCTTGCGGTCAGGATAACGCCGGGACAGCTCGTCGAGCAGGGCCTCGCGGATCTGGGGCAACTGATGGACATGCTGATGCCCATCCACAAAATCGGGTGCCCGGCCCATGACGGCTTCGAACCGGTCGAGCTGGCGAACGATCTGGCTATGCAGCCGGCCCGCATCGAGCCGGCGCAGATACGCGCTCGCGATCAGCTTTCCCAAAGGCAGAAACAGCCCTTCGGCACCCAGCGCCTCGGTGAAGTTCAGATGCAGACCGGTTTGCAGGCCCGATTCCCGCAGAGCAGGCGCATCCAGCGAAAAACTCGGACCTTCCACCAGGCAACTGGTGGCCTGCAAGACCCCCCGCCGCCCCAGATCCAGGATACCCGCATCGATGCCGGCATTCATCCCAAAATCGTCGGCGCAGATCACGACACGCCGGGCTTCGTCAGTTCTGGAATCCACACGGGTCCTTTCAGAATCAATCATCGGCAGAAACGCGTCCGGCAACGGATCTTCCCGATTGCCCGGACCAAGGTTGCCTCTGCATGGCGGCCGCATGCCTGCTCGACACACCATGACGCGCTGCCGGCCATTGAACAGGCCTGCAGCACCTTCATTTTAGGTCGCTTGCCGGCGCTCCAGCACAAAGTGCGGGACGCTGCGCAGCCGGAATCCGCCAAGCCTGCAGATGCCGCCATGAGGCATACGGCTTCAGGTTTTTCATCCACGGATACTGATCCAGCACCTCGACATCGCCAATCAGCCAGAGATTGGAGCTCGCATCGCCGCAGACCCGCGGCAGGAACTGATCGGGGTTGATGAGCAGTTGCTCGGCCAGCTTGGGATCGAAACTCGCCGCATCGAGAACCTCTTTGCGCCAGGTGTCGCGGCGCAGGATTTCCGGATCGCGCCAATCAAGGACGATGGCCACCGGCTTGCCCGAATTCAGATAGAAAGGCACATCGTGACGCAGATAGCCCACCATGAAAATCGTATCCTGAGGCTTAAACTCGCCCCTCAGTTGCACGGCCAGGTCGCGGGTCGAGCGCTGCGGCCAGAAGGCAAGGTAAATCACCGCAATCAGGCAGATGGTAACGGACACCAGCAAATGCCAGGACAGTTCACGCGTTGCGCTGTCGCGGGCGTCTGTGCCGGCATGCACGGCCTCGGGCGCCTCGGGGAAGATCCGGCGTGCCAGGGGCAAGGCCGTGAAGTAGGCCAGCGGCGCCAGCGCCGGCAGGATATAGCCCACCAGCTTGGAGGCCGGAATGGAAAAGAACACCAGAATGACCAGCAGCCACGACAGCATCAGCCCGCTGATGGCCGAGTGGGCATCCTGTTTCCAGAACGCCTTGCGCACGAGATGCCGCAACTGCAGGGACCAGGGCAACGCCAGGCCGAGCAGCACCGGCACATAGAACCAGGCCGGCTGGGCATTGTTGAAGCCGGTCTGCAGGAAACGCCTGAAATGCTGATAGACGATGTAGTAATCGAAGAAATCTTCGAAACGCGTCTGCATGTAGATCATCCAGGGCAGCGAGACCGCCAGGAACAGGGCGATGCCGGGCAGCCATAGCAGACGCAGCAGGCTTGCAAACTGCCTGCGTCCCACCAGCCAGAAAAAGATCACGCCGGCCGGCAACACAACGCCGATCAGACCCTTGGACAGAAAGCCCAATCCGGCCAGGACATAGGCAAGCGCCAGCAGCGCGCGATGCGGCTGCCCCTGCTCCATCCGCAACACGGCGGCGGCCAGCAGGATGACCGTGGCCGAGATCATGGCCGCGACCGTCATGTCCAGATTGGCGTATTGCGACGCGCCGAACAGGATGGGCGTGGCGGCCAGCACAACAGCGACCACCGCCGCCAGCCGTGGCGTGGTCCAGGTCTTCAGGAACCAGTGCATCAAGGTCACGATGAGCGTGCCTGACAGCACCGAGGCCAGACGAGCAGCCCATTCATTCGGGCCGAACAGCTCGACCGCCAGCGCGGTGATCCAGTAGAACAGCGGCGGCTTATGGAAAAACGGCAAGCCGTCCAGCAAGGGCACCAGCAACTCATTGGACTTGAGCATGATCCAGGCCACGCCGACGTAGCGCCCCTCGTCAGGCAAGAGCAAGGGATGGCTCCATGCAGCCCAGGACAACCAGACAAAGGTACAGAGAGCAACCATCCAGCTCGAGCGCACCTCGAGCATCCTGCCCGTAAAGCGGAAAAATCGATTCATGAGGGTCAGAGATCAGTGTTTGAGAGGATCGGATTCGTCAGAGGCCAGGCCTCGTCCCTGCTTGTTGCGGACGATGTAGATGGGACGCATCTTGACCTCGCCGAAGATGCGGCCGACGTACTCGCCGAGCACCCCGATCGAGATCAGATTGATGCCCGCAAAGAACAAGACGACGGTAATCAGCGTGGGCCACCCCTGGACGGCGTCGCCATACAGCCAATACTTGATGATGATGAACAGGCCATAGGCGAACGAGGCCAGCGACAGCACGGTGCCGGCCACGCTCAGGAGCCGCAATGGCCATGTGGTGAACGCCGTGATTCCGTCCATGGCAAAACGAACCAGCTTGAACGGCTTGAACCGCGACGCTCCGTGAAGGCGCTCGGGCGGCGAATAATAGAAAGGCTCGGAGCGAAACCCCACCCAGGCGAACAGCCCCTTCATGAAGCGGTTGCGCTCCGGAAGGCGCAGCAGCGCATCCACCACGCAGCGATCCATCAGGCGGAAATCGCCTGCGTTCTCGGGCACCCGCAATCCGCCCGAGGTCCGCATCAATTTATAGAACAGGCTTGTGCCCAGGCGCTTGAACCAGCTTTCGTCCTCGCGGCTGGCGCGCACGGCGTAGACCATTTCAATGCCCTGCTCCCAGCGCTTGAGCATTTCGGGAATCAGTTCGGGCGGATGCTGCAAATCGGCGTCCAGGCACACGACCACCTGGCCACGGCTGGCTTCCAGGCCGGCGCTGAGCGCCGCTTCCTTGCCGAAATTGCGGGAAAACTGCAGATAGACGACCTCGGAGTGCTCGGCCGCCCAGCGATTCATGAATATGGGCGTGCCATCAGTGCTGCCGTCGTCGACCACGATGATTTCGTATGACGAAGTCAATGCGCGCAACGTGGCGGCCAACTGGGGCAACAAGGCTTCCAGATTGGCCTGTTCGTTCAGGCAGGGGATGACGCAGCTAATCGAAGGTGGTTGATGCATGGATCCAGCGGCTGGGCACCGCCTGCCTGAAACCGGGCAGGCCGGGCCCGCAATTGTTATATGGAGTGCTGTCGCAGGCGAAATGTTCCGTCGGGCGGCTACCCTCGCTGTCTGGAACGAGGGAAACGCGCAACACCGACGCGTGACAATTTGTCAGAACTTCCGCAATCTTAACAGGACTCCCTTTAAATGACGTTGACCGCCGCGCTTTTTTTCAATAAGATTTATTTTAAATATATCTTTATCGGCCAACCGCCTATTTTCCTCCAGGAGTTCCACGTGTCCATACGCGACGACCTTTGCACAGAAGCCGAAGTGAGCGAACTTGTCCACGGCTTTTACGATCGCGTCCGCAATGATGAGGTCCTGGGCCCCATCTTCGACGCCCATATCCAGGATTGGGGCAAGCACCTGGACCGCATGGTGCAGTTCTGGTCGTCCATGCTGCGCGGCACCGGCAACTACAGCGGCACGCCGATGCCGGTGCACATCGCCCTGCCGGGGCTTTCCGCCGAACTTTTCCAGCGCTGGCTGGCCCTGTTCCACGAAACCATGGAAACCTTGCCGAACCGGGCCCTTGCCGAGCGGGCCGAATCGTTCGCCCAACGCATCGCTCGCAGCCTGTGGTACGGATACCAGCTCTACAACAAACCCGAAGCCGCCCCTTCAGAGGTCTACGATGGCTGAACAGCTCCACCGCATCCACGAGGCCGAACCGGTTGCCTCAGGGCCCAGCCTGCGCGCCTTCCTGAGCCTGGGCTTCCGCCCCCTGTACATCGCCGGATGCGCTTGGGCGCTTGTGTCGATCGCCCTCTGGATTTTTGCGCCGCAGGCGATCCCCGGGCCCCTGGCCGGCGTGGCCTGGCATGCCCACGAAATGCTCTGGGGCTTCATAGCCACGATCGCCGTGGCTTTCCTTTTGACCGCCGCAGCCACCTGGACCGGCCACAACCCGCTCAAGGGGACCCCGCTGGCCATCCTTGCCATTCTGTGGGCGCTTGCCCGCATCGGCTACCTCGTCGGCGGCATGACCGCATTCACGGTTGCCTGTCTGGCGGAAAGCGCATTCTTCCTGATCGCCGCCGTCGCCCTCATGCGGGTGATGCTCAAGGGCAAGAGCCGCCGCAACTACGGTCTGCCTCTGCTGATGCTGGGCCTGGGCGTGGCCAACGGCCTTTACCTGAACGCCGCTCTTGCCGGCGATTATCCTGCGTTGATGCAGCGCTTCGACCTCGGGCTGATCTGCATGGCCATCATTGCCTTGCTCATCGCCCGCCGCGTCATCCCCTTCTTCGCCATGCGCGCCATCGCTGGCCTGCAGATCCCCATGCTCACCCGCAGCGGCCATGTCCAGCTTACGCTGGGCACGCTGGCCATCGTGCTCGAAATCGCCAACCTGCCGGCCCTCTCCGCCGTCGCTCTGGCCCTGGTCGGCCTGATCGCCCTGGGCCAGGTCGTGGCGTGGCGCCCGCAAGCCGTGCTTCACCGTCCGATTCTGTGGGTTTTATATGTGGGGTATGCGCTGATGGGCATCGGTCTGTTGCTTGCGGCCGCCCATGAGGCCCAGTTGCTGCCTGCCGTTGCGGGACGCGCCGCCGTGCATGTGCATGTCATCGCCATGGGCGGGTTTTCAGTGCTGATCATCGGCATGGTCACACGCACCGCGCTGGGCCACCTTGGTCGCCCACTGGCGCTGGACCGCAGCATGGTGCTGAGCTATTGGCTGGTGCTCGTTGCCGTGGCGCTGCGCCTCGCGGCCCTGTGGCCGTCCGGTGCGACCCTGACCCTGCTGCATCTGGCCGCATCGGCCTGGATACTGGCCTTCGCGCTCTATCTGTGGCGCTTCGTGCCCATGCTGATCCGTCCCCGCCCGGATGCCATCCAGGCCCCTTCTGCCGTGGCTGTCAAAGCCACGATCCAGGCTCGGCAGTCATGAGTCGGTCATTCGGGAGCCGGCCCCCATGCGCCTGACCGTCCTGAGCGACTACGCGCTCCGCCTGCTGATGCATGTCGGCAGACACCCGGAGCGCCTCTGCACCATTTCTGAAATCGCCGACGCCTACGGAATCTCGCGCCCGCACCTCATGAAGATCACTCATCTGCTGAGCCAGCGCGGGTGGCTGGAAACCGTGCGCGGCAAACACGGCGGCATGCGCCTGGCCATGCCGCCGGAGCAGATCAACCTGGGCCGCGTCTTGCGCGACACCGAAAGCGACTTCGCACTGGTCGAATGCCTGGGCGCGGACAGCGCCTGCTCTCTCGGGGGCAGTTGCCGGCTGACCGCGATTTTCCAGGGGGCCCTGGAAAATTTCCTGGCCTACGTCGACGGCTACACGCTGGCCGACATCCTGCCGCCCGCAGCCTCAGGAGAACACCCCTTGCGGCTGCACCGCAGGGCCTGAATCAGACCCGATCGCAGCGTATCGTGATGGGGTGCGCCCGCAAGGCGGCCAGCACCTTGTCGTCCACCGGCCCTTCGACGTCGGAGATCACATACCCGACCTGCCCCTTGGTCTGCAATTGCTGGCTGACAATGTTCAACCCGAACTCCGCCAATTGGCTGCTGAGTATGCCCAGAGCGCCCGGCACGTTGCGGTGGACGTGCAGGATGCGCGCCGAACCGGCCGGCTCCTGGTAAGGGATCTCGGGGAAGTTGACCGCCCCCTTGGTGGTGCCGCTGAGGTAGAAACGCACCAGTTTCTCGGCCACCTCGCGCCCGATGTTCTCTTGCGACTCCTGGGTGCTGCCGCCGATGTGCGGCGTGAGAATCACGTTGCGCATGCCGATGAGCGGGCTTTTAAGGGGTTCGTCCTTGCCTTTGGGCTCGACGGGGAAGACATCGATGGCCGCCCCCGACAAATGCCCCGACTTGAGGGCCTGGTGCAAGGCATCGATGTCCACTACCGTGCCGCGCGACGCGTTGATGAGGATGGCCCCTTTTTTCATGGCCGCCAATGCGTCGGCATTGATGATGTTCTGTGTGCCCTTGCCGCCCGGCACGTGCAGCGTGACGACATCGGCCTGTTCCAGCAACTGCCTGAGCGTGGCGCAGGCCCGGGCATTGCCCAGCGGCAGTTTGGCTTCGATGTCGTGGAAGATGACCCGCATGCCGGCCGCCTCGGCCAGCGTGCCGACCTGTGAACCGATGTTGCCATAGCCGATGATGCCCAAGGTCTTGCCCCGGGTTTCAAAGGCGCCTTCGGCGGTCTTGTCCCAGAAGCCGTGGTGGACACGGTCGTTTTTCTCGGGGATGCGCCGCAAGAGCAGGATGGTCTGCCCCAGCACCATCTCGGCCACCGACCGCGTATTGGAGAAGGGCGCGTTGAACACCGGCACCCCCCTCAACATGGCCGCCTCGAGATCCACCTGGTTGGTTCCAATGCAGAAGCAACCGATCACGCGCAGGTCGGGCAAGCCTGACAACAACTCGGCATCCAGATGCGTGCGCGAACGTATGCCCACCAGGGACGCCCCCTTCAGGGCTTCGGGCAAGGCTTCGCGCGGCAATGCCGACGCATGGCTGACGACATCGTGCAAACCCGCGGCCGCGAAGACTTCGCGGGCACTGGCGTGGATATTCTCGAACAGAACGATACGGCTCATAGCGACTTCCATGGAAAATAGGACGACAGCCCTATTGTGACGCATCCCGCTTCAAGAGGCTGGCTCACCCCTGCCCAGGACATGGGTAAGGGAAAACCCGCTGGCGATCACGCACGTTGCGCCGCGCGCACGGCATCATCCACACTGAGATCACTGAGAAATGGCAAGGCCTCCCCGGGGGGGCCCGCCCGTTTCAAAGCCTCGTAGGCCGGGTCTTTGAGCCGGGCCAGCATCAATTGCCGGCCGCTCGCCGAGACAAACGTGAAGAATTCGAGCAAGGCTTCAAGACTGGTGCCGTCGAGGTCGGGCGACTCTTCGAGGCTGAGGATCAGCGTATGGACCGAAGGATCCGCCGCCTTCACGACATGCCGGGCCTGCGCCAGGATACGCTCGGCATTGGCAAAGAAAAGCGGCTCATCCGGACGCAGGATGATCATGCCCGGGACGGGTCGCGCTTCCGGGTGCCTGGCGATATTGACGTAATCGTGTCCCTGCCCGATCCGCCCGAGGGTCGAGATCGTCGAATCCGACAAGCGCCGCAACAGCATCACCAGACAAATGACCATGGCTGCCAACAGGCCATCCAGCACGCCCAAGGACAAAACCCCCAACACGGATGCAATGACCAGCAGACGGTCGCGGCGCCATGCGAAATAGGGTCTGAAAATGGCGGGCCTCAGTGTATGGCTGACGGCATGGATCACGATGGCCGCCAGGACCGGCTCCGGCAAAAGGGCAATGCTGGGCAGCAGCGCCAGGATCAGCACCAGGACTACCAGAACCGCGACCCACCCGGCCCAGCGGGACACGGCGCCCGCCGCCTCATTGGCCGAGGTCCCCGAGTACCCCGCCCCGACCGGCATGCCATGGAAAAGTCCCGAGGCCACGTTGCAAACCCCCAGCGCCAGCAGATCGCGATTCGGCGATACGGGATCCCCATGCTTGACGGCAAAGCCCCGGATCGAGCCATACGATTCGGAATACAGGATCAGGACCATGGCCATGCCCAGTTCGCCCAGGCGCAGCCAGTCCGCCAGTGACAATTGCGGAATGGCCGGAATCGCGAGCTGCATCGAAATCGGGCCGACCACGCGGATGCCATAGGCCGGCAGGTTCAGCGACTGGCTGGCAACAACCCCCAGGACAATAACAATCAAGCCCGCGGGAAGGTTCCGGAATCGGCCAAGCAGAAAGAGCAGCAGCAAGGCCGACGCCCCCAGGGCGAGTCCGAACAGATTCCAGCTTGCGGCATGGCTGAGCAATTCCACCACATCGGACGGCATATCGCCCCCTGACGGAGGCACCCCGACCACACTCGCGAACTGCTTCACGATGATCACAATGGCCAATCCAAAGGTGAAGCCGCGCAATACCGGCTTGGCAATGAAGTCGGTCAGGTTCCCCATGCGCGCAAGCCCCGCCAGCAAGAAGAACAAGCCCGTCACCAACACCAGGCCCATCGCCAGCGCCAACTGGAATCCCATGTCGCCATCGGCGATCGACGCCGTGGCGGCGGCCAACACAACGGCCGATGAAGAGGTTGCAGAAACAATGGCGAAACGGCTGCGGCCAAACACACCATAGCCAATGAGCCCTGCGAACAAGGCAATGATGCCGGCCTGCGGAGGCAGGTTGCCGATACTGGAATAGGCCACGGCTTCGGGCAACAGCAAGCCGGCGATGGACAAGCCGGCCACCACGTCCCTCCAGCGTATCCGCGCACATCCCCATAGGGGGTGAGCTCGCGACATCATGGCCTCCTGCCGAAAAGAGATTCGCCCAATGCCCATATTGTGACGCATCCCGCCCACAACGACGCGCTCGTACCGGCCCCCTACACGAGTTCGGGAAAACCCGCCCACAAAAGGTGCGTCCATGCCGGACAAACGCACCAAGCCCAGGCAGGCCAGGGCCATGCCGCGAAGCGCAAAGGGAAGTCAGAGCCTGGCACGCGATTTGCTTCAAGTGAATGGCAGGCCCCACAACGGCCTCATTGTCGCAACCCACTGCGGAGATCATCCGCGAAGGCACGAACCATGAGACATTCCTCGAAATCCGCCCGCCGTCACGAACTGCTGCTGAGCCAGCACCTGATCCAGCGCGAATCCAGCCAGGCCGCCACCGTATTGCCGTCACTGCTGGAGTGCTTCATGAACGCGCAGGCAGCCGACGCCCTGGACGACGGCGAACGGCGTGCCATGACCCGCTACCGCCGCTGGGTGCGCGCCCTGCACTCGGCATTGAACGGCCGGGGGCAGTTTTATAGTTAAATGGGCGCCCCGGCCTATTTTTCCTCGTCCCATGCAACCGACCTCGCCATCAGAAGCCTCTGAACAGCCCCAAGCCAAGCCTGTCGGCACGCCTCTCGAGGTGCTGCTGGCATTCCTGAAACTGGGGCTCACTTCCTTCGGCGGGCCGGTTGCACACCTGGGTTATTTCCACAGCGAGTTTGTGGAAAGACGCCGCTGGCTCGACGACAAAAGCTATGGCGACCTGGTCGCCCTGTGCCAGTTCCTGCCCGGCCCGGCCAGCAGTCAGGTCGGCATGGCCATCGGGCTGGGACGTGCGCGATGGATGGGAGCGCTGGCCGCCTGGCTGGGATTCACGCTGCCGTCAGCCATTGTGCTCATTCTGTTCGCCTTTGGCGTGGCGCAATGGTCAGGCCTGGCCGCCTCCGGAGCGGTGCACGGCCTCAAGGTCGTCGCCGTCGCGGTCGTGGCCCAGGCGGTGTGGGGCATGGCCAGATCCCTGTGCCCCGACCGCCTGCGCGCAGGCATCGCCATCCTGGCGGCAATCTTCGTGCTCTTCCTTTCCGGTACGGCAGGACAGATCGGGGCCATTATCCTGGGGGGCATGGTCGGGTACGGCCTCTTGAAGCTCGAGCACCTGCCCGCCGCCAACCACCAGAACTACGGCATCAGCCGCCGCATGGGCGTCTTCCTGCTCTCTGTGTTTGCGGCGCTGCTGATCCTGCTGCCCATTGCGGCACTGTCATACCCATCGCCCCTGCTCGCCGCGATATCCGTTTTTTATCAGGCGGGTTCGCTCGTGTTCGGCGGCGGCCATGTGGTGCTGCCGCTGCTTCAGGCCGGCGTGGTGCCGCCGGGCTGGATAGACAACGACACCTTTCTCGCCGGCTACGGCGCCGCGCAAGCCGTGCCCGGCCCGCTCTTCACCTTCGCCGCCTTCCTCGGCGCATCGATGCCTGGAAATGCGGGGGGGTGGCTCGGGGGCCTTGTCCTGCTGCTTGCCATATTCATTCCCGCCTTTCTGCTGGTGGCGGGCGCCCTTCCTTTCTGGGAGGCCTTGCGCCAGCGCGATGGAATCCGGCGGGCCATGGGCGGGATCAATGCCGCCGTCGTCGGCATCCTGACGGCAGCGCTCTATGAGCCGGTGTGGACCAGCGCCATCCATTCCAGGGCTGATTTCGGCCTGGCCTTGGCGGCCTTCGGCCTGCTCGTCTATGCCCGCATCCCCCCCTGGCTGGTGGTCGCATTGGCCGCCGCCGGGGGATGGGCGCTGGGCCTAGGCGGCCCAGCCTGATCTGCGTATTACTCGAGGTCTGCGGAAACTTCGTTCGTGCTGCGCTTATAACGCAGCGTGATCTTGTTCACTTCACACAGATTGATGTCGTCCCACTGCACTTCGGAATCATCATCGGTGAAGACAACCTTGATGTCCTGCTTGCAGTTCTTCGTATCGCCGAACGTGAACTTGCGCGACTCGCCATTCATGAACTGATTCTCACCCAGGCGATCCTTGCCCCATGCGTCCTTTTGCGACGGAGAGATGAATACCTCGTTGATCGCATAACCCGTTTTGTTCACCAGAACAAAATCTGCATTTCCCGCGAATGCGGATCCCATCGAGGTCAAGAAAACTGCGGCAACTGCAATGTGTTTCATTTGATCCCACCAAAATTGAAATGTTGATTGCCCTTCGGCGACGCAGTCGGGCGCGGGGATCGTAGCAACAGCAAATATTAATTACAATATATATCTATTAGTTTCCACGAAGGGGCTCTAGCAAGAGCGTCAGCCCGTTGTGATCGAGCTCATGCATCAATGCCAGCAGGCGTCCGATCTCACCTTTAGGAAAGCCGTTGCGCGCGAACCAGTTCAAATAGTGGCCGGGCAGATCGGCGATCAAGCGCCCCTTGTACTTGCCAAAGGGCATGGGGCGGGAAACGAGCAGTTGAAGGTCTTCGGGTTGCATGGCACCAGCTCAGCGTCCGCCAGGCACGCCCAAAGACGAAATATTGTTGAAAATCTGCCGCAAATGGCGCTTGATCATCGCCACCTCGTCGGGAGGAATACCGGCCAATGCAACACGTTCGTACAAATCCGCCAATGGCGCTATCCGCTGAGCCAGATCGTTGCCCTTGGCAGACAAGAACACCTGCACTGAGCGTCGGTCATCTTCAGCCTGCCTACGGCTTACCAAACGCTTCTTTTCAAGCACAGCGACCAAACGGGACAACGTGGAAATATCGATCGAAGTGTGTTCAGCCAGGCCACTCATACGCTGGCCATCATGGCTGAGCAACGAAGCCAGTACACGCCACATCGGCAAGGTCAGACTGAACTTTGCAAGCTCCGTCGAGAAGGCTTCGCCGATCCGCACACCCGCCCTGTTGAGCAAATAGGGCAGAGCATCCTCGAGCGCATAATGCTCGATATTGAACTCACCGGCATCATTCATGCACGAGGTACATCCAGAAAAGGGCTGAAGTTGTTCATCAAATTTATTCTACACGTGCCATGACAAGCAACATCAAGCTTTGGCACTACACACTCAAGTAACGCTGACGCAGCTCATTATTTTGCAGCAACTCGCTGCTTGAGCCGGACCACACCGCGCGCCCTTTCTCGATGATGTAATGACGATCCGCAATCCTGGCCAACGCGTCGATGTTCTTGTCGATCACCAGAATGGCCTGCCCCTGCTTTTTCAGTTCGCTCAAGCAGCGCCATATTTCCACCCGAATCAAGGGCGCCAATCCTTCTGTCGCCTCGTCCAGGATCAACAGATCGGGGTTTGTCATGAGTGCGCGAGATATCGCCAGCATTTGCTGCTCTCCCCCTGAGAGCTGTTGACCCATCGAACGCTTGCGCTCCTGCAAGCGAGGGAAGAACCGATACACCGCATCAAGTGTCCAGGGACCTTTGCCACGCGCGGTTGCCAGCAGATTCTCTTCCACGCTCAGATTCGGCGTGATGCGACGCCCCTCGGGAACCAGCCCCAGGCCGGCGCGAGAAATCCGATGAGGCGGCATGTCAGTGATGGCTGCGCCCTTGAAAGTCACCGCCCCCGCCGTGGCGCGCACAATGCCCATGAGGGTATGGATCGCCGTCGTTTTCCCCATGCCATTACGTCCAAGCATGGTAACCACCTCGCCGGCTCCGACCTCCAGCGAAAAGTCAAACAACACCTTGCTGTTGCCGTACCCCGAATTGAGATTCTGGATCCTAAGCATGGAATTCCTCATTCTGGTCCCCGAGATAAGCCGTCTGCACTTCAGGGTTAACTTTGATCTCGTCGACGGTTCCTGTTGCGATGACAGTGCCATACACCAGAACCGACACACGGTCGGCCAAAGAGAAAATGGCGTTCATGTCGTGCTCGATCAGCAACAACGTGTGTGACTTCTTGAGCTCGGCCAACAACTCGATGATCCGAAGGCTGTCTTCACTACCCATGCCGGCGAGCGGCTCGTCAAGCAAGAGAAGCCGGGGCTTCGAGGCCAAGGCCATTGCAAGCTCCAACTGACGTTGCTCGCCGTGGGCCAGGTTATCGGCGATGACGTCCGCCCTCTGCAACAAGCCCACACGCTCAAGCAGAGCCATGGCGGGCTCTCGAAGCGCCTTCTCTTTGCGCGCGTTTTCCCAAAACCGAAAGCTTTTGCGCAGGTACCCCTGTACTGCAAGCATCACGTTCTCGAGCGCGGAGAAGCCCTGAAAGATGGTCGTCAATTGATATGATCGCGCCATGCCCAAATGGGTACGCTCGTGGACGGGCAAAGCGGTGATATCCAGGCCATCAAACAGGATTTGCCCCTGGCTGGGCGCGATCTCCCCTGTCAATTGATTCATCAGCGTCGACTTGCCCGCACCATTCGGGCCGATCAATGCATGGGTCTCCCCCTTACGCACCGCAAGGTTCAGGTTATTGGTCGCGGCCAGGCCACCGAAATGCTTGTGCAGCGCCTTTACTTCCAGAAGATCAGTCATTATCCGCCCCACGTCCCGTCACAATCCCATACATGCCGCGCCGAGCAAACAGCACCACAAGCAGCAGTAGCGGACCGTAAATGATTTGCCAATGCTCGGTGTAGCTGGACAGCACATCCTCAAGACCGAGGATAATTCCCGCACCCAAAACAGGCCCCATCAAGTTCGCGTACCCTCCCAGCACCACCATTGCAATGATGTCGCTGGACCGCACCCAATGCATGAATGCCGGACTGATGAATTCACCATGGTTCACCATCAATGCCCCAGCCAACCCTGCGATGGCGCCTGACATAGTAAATGCGACCAACTTGAACTTCATGGTCGAAAAACCCAGCGCAGCCATGCGCCGCTCGTTCTGACGATTCCCCCTCAGGACCAGTCCAAAACGGGAATCCACAAGCCGACGCAACAGGAAATAGACAAGAGCCAACACAGCCAAGGTAACGTAATAGAAAGTCAGCTGATCTCCCAGATCGATCAGCCCCGAGAACGTCGACCGCCCGCTCAAGCGCATGCCATCTTCCCCACCGTACCCTTTAAGGTTGATGAAAAAGAAGTAGATCATCTGCGCAAAAGCCAGTGTGATCATGATGAAATACACGCCCCGCGTGCGCAGGGCAAACACTCCGATAACAAAAGCTGCAAATGCGGAAACCAGCATTGCCATCGGCCAGGTGACGAATGCGCTGGCAGTGCTGTGCAGTGTCAAAGGTCCGCTGACCAAGGGGGTCCCGGTAGCGGCATGGTGATTGAAAACCAGCACCACATAAGCCCCGATACCTGCGAACGCCGCCTGACCAAAGCAAACCATGCCCGCAAAGCCCAGAATGAACCCCAGACTCAAGGCGATGATCGCAAATATCATCATGCGGCTAACCAGAGTGATGTAGAACGGCACATCGATCAGCTGCGCATAGACAGGAAGCAGCAGCAGTCCCGCGCTCATCAATACAAACAGGACGCGCGGCGACACGCGAGGGAGAGAAATATCATTGATTCGCATCATCTTATCCATGGGCTGGGAACAAACCTTGCGGGCGCCAGAAAAGCACGACCGCCATCAGTATGTAAACCGCGATATCCCCAAACAATGGAGGGAGCAGCAGACGGCCAAACGTGTCGATCAAACCGACCAGCAACGCCGCTGCGAACGCTCCACGGAATGATCCGATCCCACCGATGACGACGACGATCAAGGCAAAAATAAGGATGCTTTCCCCCATACCCGCCTCGACCGCCAAAATGGGCGAGGCCAAGGCCCCGGCCAGGCCCGCCAGCGCCGCCCCCACACTGAACGCCCACGAGAACACTTTGTTCACATTGACCCCCAGAGCGCCGATGAACACCCTGTTGCTGGCGCCCGCCCGGATCAACATGCCGGTGCGGGTCCGGGTGATTCCCAAATACAGCCCCAGTGCAACGAGGACGCCCATGGCCAGAATGACCAGGCGAATGACTGGATATGAGATACCCAGCCCGACGCTGACCGAAGAGTTCAGAGTCCCGGACAGCGTGACGTTCAGGGGCTGGGAGCCCCAAATCACTCGAGTCAATTCATTGAAGAACAGAATCAACCCCAGCGTCGCCAGCACCTGGTCCAGATAGGGCCGCTTGTAAAGCGGCTTGAGCGCAACCTTTTCAAGCAATGCGCCCGCAAAGCCGGTAGCGAATACGGCAATGGCCACGCTCAGCCAGAAAGACGTCACATGTTGCAGCACGGTAGCAAACAGGTAGGCCCCCAACATGTAGAACGACCCGTGGGCCAGATTGACAAGATTCATGATGCCAAACACGAGGGTAAAACCCGCCGCGATCAGAAACAGCATCACCCCGAACTGCAGGCCGTTCAAAGTCTGCTCAAGTAGCAAGGAAATAGACATTGCGGTTGCGCCCAGCAAGGATGGTTTACGACTTCGGTGCCGAAAGCTTGCATTCCCCCACATAGGCGTCTGCATAAGCATCATTGATCTTTGCGGTCACCACATTGACCAGACGTCCTTGAGCATCTTTCTCCACCTTCAGCAGATAGTGACTCTGAATGGGGAAGTTGTTTGTGTTGAACTTGAAATCACCACGAATCGACCTGAAGGTCGGCGTATGCATTGCGCGCGCGAAATCCTTGGCTGATCCGTACTTATTGCCATTGGCCTTCAAGGCGGCATCGATCAAACGCGCACCGTCATAGGCCATCGCCGCATAAGGAGATGGAATCCGGTTGTATTCTTTCTCAAAGCTGGAAACGAAACGTCGATTGAGATCGTTGTCCAGTTGTTCGCTCCAGTACGCCGTAGACTCGACACCCAGGGCCGCCTCACCGATTGCGGGCAAAACCGTCTGATCCGTTGCATAGACGCCATACACGGGAATCTCATCCTTCAGGCCGGCCTGGGCCAACTGCTTGAAGAAATTGATGCCCATGCCTCCCGGATAAAAGACATACAGAGCATCGGGCTTGGCACTGCGCAGCTTCGCCAGTTCAGCCGAATAGTCCAACTGGCCAAACTGCGTATAGACCTCTGCGGCAACCCCACCCTTGTAAGTACGCTTCAACCCCGCCACCATGTCCTTGCCGGCCGCAAAGTTGGGCGCCATGATATAGAGGTTCTTTACCCCCACCTTGTTCAGGTGCATGCCCATGGCTTCGGGAACAGTGTCGTTCTGGTGGGCAACACTGAAAAAGCTGGACGAACAGTCAGACCCGGCCAGCACCGACGGGCCGGCATTGAGGCTGATGAACGTCCGATTTGCCTCGGCCACCTTGGGCACGACCGCCAGCAGCACATTTGACAGATTCACGCCCGTCACGATAGATGCCCGGTCCCGCTGCACGAGACGTTCGGCCGCCTGCGCGCCGGCATCAGGCTTACCCTGATCATCGCGCACCAGTATCTCCGCTTTCATATTGCCCAGCTTGCCGCCCAACTCCTTCACAGCCAGGTTGAAGCCATCCAGCAGCTCCCGCCCGACCACGGCCTGATTGCCGGACAAGCTGGCAATGAAACCAACCTTGATCGTGTCATCTGCCCACGCATTGCCATAGGCAATGGCAGCTGAACCCAGTAACGCACCAACCAGTAGCTTCTTCATGCATGTCTCCTGTGTTTTCGTTATTGCTGAAAAAATCAATGAGGCGCCGCAACCCGACAATAGGCGCCGCCATGAAAGACCAAGGGATCCACGTCCCGGTGCCGGTAGCGGCGGACCGTCCCGTAGAACACAATATGATCGCCGACCGCGTGATGCGACAAACACTCGCACTCAAACGTTGCCAAAGCATCAATCAGCCTCGGCGATCGGCCCAGGCCCATCTCGAACACATGAAGCACCTCTTCAAATTTGTCGACCTTTGGCCGGCAGAAATGACTCGATAGAGCTTCCTGATCGATGGTGAGCAGGTTGATGCAGAAATAGCCCGAGGCCAGAAAGGTTTCGAGGCTGGGAGCCCCGTTCCTGATGCTCCACGAAACAATCGGCGGCTCCAACGACACCGACGCAAATGAGTTTGCCGTCAAGCCTTCCTTCTTCCCATCCGGCCCACACGTGGTGATCACGCACACACCGGTAGGAAACTTGCCCAATGCGCTTCGAAAATCGCGCGGATCAAAATCGCTGGTCATGACACCCCCTTGAGCTCGGCATCGCTCCTGACAGCCTTTCCGTGATGCATTGGAAGGCATTCCGCCCGCCTACCTTGTCTCGAGTATTTATTTTCATAATCAAATTATTTTTTGAGTCTAAACCATAGAACCCATCTAATGAAGATAGAAAAAATAGGTGTTTTCCCTTTGGGAAACTGATGAGACCCACCAAAATATGTAAAATTTTTCCATAAAATCAATATTAAAACTGGACTCGACAGATTTCCGCCGAAAGAAAATAATAAAGAAACAATAAAAATGTTGATTTTGTTATTTGAAAATGAAAATAATAGATGATAGATTGAATTTTAGAAATCAAGAATTCAACCCATTGAGGAGACCACCATGAATGACACTCTGTTCAGCCGCGTGCCGCCCCAAAGCGGATTACCTTTCGCGGGAGCTCCCGGGCAATACTCGCCGGTACCAGGGGCTCCAACGCTGGCAACGCTCGTCGAGCGCGCCCACGAACTGTCTCAGGGATATCTGAAAGAACACGCCCAGAGCACCGAAAACAATCGCCGCGTCCCTGAAGCCACGACTCAGAAATTCCACGACGCAGGTTTTTTTCGCCTTATGCAACCGGCCAGATTCGGAGGATACGAATACGGCTTTACCGCGTTCATCGACGTCATCAGCGAACTGGCTCGCGGCTGCACCTCGTCAGCTTGGGGCTGCTCCTTGGGCACAGTTCACCAATGGCTGGTAGGCACCTTCCCCGCCCAAGCACAGGAAGATGTCTGGAAAAATGACCCCTCCGCCATTGTCTGCGGCTCCTACGCGCCGACGATCAAGGCAGAGAAGGTCGACGGCGGCTACCTGATTTCGGGAAAGTGGCACTGGGCCTCAAACGTCGACAATTCGACATGGGCCCTGCTGGGCGTCATTTTCCCAGCCGACGAAGCAAATCCGGCTCCTTATGCAGGATTCCTGCTGGTGCCGCGTACCGAGTGGGCCATTGACGACGACTGGTTCACCGCCGGACAACAGGGCACAGGATCCAAGACCGTGTGGATCGAAAAGCCCACCTTTGTCCCCGGACATCGCAAACTGGCCTTCGTCGAGGCATCATCCAACAACCCTCCTGGCGCATGCGTGAACGCCAACCCCATTTACCGAATTCCCTTTCTCTCCGCGGTTCCAGTCTGTCTGGTATCACCCATTCTGGGCGCGGCGCAAGGTGCCATTGATGAATTCCTCGCCCTCAGCACCCATCGCATCACGCGGGGAGCAGTCGCTGGCGGAGGCGCCAATCTGCGTGAATTCTTCCCCGTGCAGTCGCGTGTTGCCGAGGCCACGGCACTGCTCGACGCGGCACGACTACTTACCTACCGGGACACCGCGGAAGTCGAGATCATGGCGAGCAATGGTGTGGCCATCGACGTCGATACGCGCATCCGCAACCGCCGCGATCACGCATTTGCATCTCGCATGGCCCGCGATGCGATAGACGCCGTTTTTGCCAATGTCGGCGGAAACGGCCTGGCACTCAGCCAGCCTATCCAGCGATTCTGGCGCGACGGCAACGCAATTGCCAAGCACATCAGCCTGAACTGGGACGCTGTCTCATCAATGGTCGGACAGAAAATTCTTGGGCTGGAACCACGCGGACAATATTGATCCTGCCCTTTCGAAACGGCAATACAAGCCAAACCGCACACATCCAACACACTCCGGAGGAACACCCAATGCAAGGAAAAATCGGCCTTGAAGAACACTTTGCCATCCCCGAAACCCTGAACGACTCGGCAGGCTTCGTGCCTGGGGAATACTGGGTGGAGCTCAGCAAACGTCTTCTCGACATTCAAGACGAGCGCCTGCGCCTGATGGATAAGCACGGCATGGAGATGATGCTGCTTTCCCTGAATGCGCCGGCGGTGCAAGCTATCCACGACACAAAAAAAGCCTGCGAAATCGCCCAACGCGCCAATGACTTTCTGGCCGAACAGGTTGCAAAACGCCCCGACCGTTTCCAAGGCTTGGCCGCTCTACCCCTGCAGGACCCGGAATTCGCCACGAAAGAGCTACGGCGCTGCGTGAAGGAACTGGGATTCCGCGGTGCCCTCGTCAACGGATTCTCACAGGTGAACACGCCCGACAATATCGTCTACTACGACCTGCCGCAGTTCGACAGCTTCTGGGCAGAAGTCCAGAACCTGGATGTCCCGTTCTACCTGCACCCTCGCAATCCGATTGCCTCGTGGGGGCAAATCTACGATGGACATCCATGGCTGTTAGGCCCAACCTGGGCCTTCGGCCAGGAAACCGCCGTGCATGCGCTGCGCCTGATGGCCTCTGGCCTTTTCGACCGTTACCCCAAGCTCCAGATCATTCTTGGTCATCTTGGAGAAGGACTGCCCTTCAGCATGTGGCGCATCGACAACCGCAACGCCTGGGTCAAAACCCCGAAAACATATCCAGCCAAGCGAACATTCGGAGAATATTTCCAGAATAATTTTTATCTGACCACCTCGGGCAACTTCCGAACGCAAACCCTGATCGATTGCATTCTGGAGATCGGCGCCGATCGTATCCTATTTTCGACGGATTGGCCTTTTGAGAACATTGATCATGCCGCCGATTGGTTCGATGCTGCCACCATCAGCGAGGCCGACCGGATGAAGATCGGCCGCACAAATGCGCAACAACTCTTCAAACTCTAACTTCGCTCCCTAGTATGAAGTGGAGGGCTTTCGGCTCCCAATCCTGCGCTTAGCGGGATTGGGGTCAATCAGGAATTTGCCTGTCCAATACGGTTGAATTTCACCCCTGGATACCGATAAGATGGTAGATAGTTGCTCACGACACGTTACGCCAGGCTGAAAGACAATCAGGAAGGAGCCTTCCATGTCGAAATTGATAGAAACGATGTCGACAGACATCGACGCCCTATTGCCGGAGCTCGAGGCAATCTACAAAGACCTGCACCAGCACCCCGAACTATCGATGCAGGAGTTCCGTACCGCAGGCATCGTGTCCGACTACCTCACCAAGCTCGGCTACGAGGTCACCCCCAAGGTCGGCGTCACAGGCGTGGTCGCGCTGCTGCGCAATGGCGAAGGCCCCACTGTCATGCTGCGGGCCGACATGGACGCCCTGCCCATGCCCGAGGACACCGGGCTGCCTTACGCAAGCAAAGCGCGGGCCACCAACGAAGACGGCGTCGAGGTGGATGTGGCGCATAGTTGCGGACACGACCTGCACGTCACATGGCTGCTGGGTGTAGCACGCCTCATGGCCGAACATCGCAACGCCTGGAGCGGCACCCTGCTCGCCGTGTTTCAACCAGGCGAAGAAGTGGCCAAGGGTGCGCGCAGCATGATCGAAGACGGCATGACGACCCGCTTCCCCAAGCCCGACGTCATTCTCGGCCAACACGTCATGGTCGGTCCCGCCGGCACCGTGGGGTACCGCTCCGGTGCCATCCTTTCGGCCGGCGACAGCTTGAAGGTCCGGCTGTTCGGGCGCGGTTCGCACGGTTCGCAGCCGCAAACCTCCATCGATCCGGTCATCATGGCGGCGTCAACCACGATGCGCCTGCAAACCATCGTATCGCGCGAAATCGCTCCGCGAGAGAACGCCGTACTGACCATCGGTTCATTGCAGGCCGGCACGAAAGAAAACATCATCCCCGACGATGCCACGCTCAAGCTCAACATGCGCACGTTCGATGAAGACGTGCGCGAATACATGCTGGGCGCCATCCGCCGCATCTGCTGCGCCGAGTGCGCGGCATCCAACGCGCCGCGCGAGCCCGAGTTCACGACGATCAGCAGCTACCCCCTGACGCTCAACGACAGCGCCACCACCGAGCGCCTGCGGGCGGCGTTCGAAGCATGGTTCGGCGACCGGGCCTACGAGACCAAACCGGCGGCAGCCAGCGAAGACTTCAGCGTCTTCGGCCGTGAATGGAAGGTTCCGTATGCGTTCTGGTTCGTCGGCTGCACCGACCCCGAGGTCTACGCGAAAGCGAAAGCCGAAAAGAAAGTCAACACCATACCCAGCAACCATTCACCGAAATTCGCGCCCAAGCTCGACCCCACACTGCGCACCGGGCTCGAAACCATGCTTTGCGCCGCCGAGGCCTGGCTCGCGCCGCAAGAAAAAACCTCGTGAACGCCCACGCGGTCTATACCGTCCTCGATCTGATCGGGACCTTTGTGTTCGCGATCAGCGGGGCCGTGGCGGCTCGGCAAAGGCGGCTGGATCTGTTCGGCATCGTCTCGGTCGCCTTCATGGTGGCTTGCGGCGGGGGCATCGTCCGCGATGTGTGTATCGGCGCCGTACCACCGGCCGGCCTTTCGAACTGGCGCTATCTGGGCGTGACGGTGCTCGCCGTACTCATCACGCTGGCCGCCTATCCCAAGGTCCGGCACATGCACCAGCCGGTTCTGTTCTTCGATGCCCTCGGGCTGGGCGTCTTTGCGGTAGCAGGCGCCCAGAAGTCGCTTCTCTACGGCCACAACACCGAAGTCGCCATCATCATGGGCATGGTGAGCGCGGTCGGCGGCGGCGTGATGCGCGACATCGTCCTGTCGCGCGTACCCGCCATCCTTCAGCACGAAATCTATGCATCGGCCGCCCTGCTGGGCGCCGCGGTGCAGGTCGGCTTCTATCAGGCCGGCTGGCTGGCGTGGTGGACACCGTGGGCGGCCATGCTGATCTGCCTTGTGATCCGCCTGGCCTCGCTGTACTACGGCTGGCAACTTCCGGTGTTCACCGGGCGGCGCGCCCCCCCTCCACGCCCGGACAGGCAATGAGCCGCGCCTTACGCCACATCCGAACCCGGCAGAGGACGGGGAGGAGCCTCGGCCTCGATGTCCATCTGGCGGGCATGCTCCAGCGCTTCGGCTTCGGTCAGCAACTCGCCCTCCCATTTGGCCACCACGACACTGGCGATGGAGTTGCCCACGGCATTGGTGGCCGAGCGGCCCATGTCGAGAAACGTGTCCACGCCCAGAATCAAAAGCAGGCCGGCTTCCGGAATATCGAACTGGTTGAGCGTCGCGGCAATCACGACCAGTGAGGCGCGGGGCACACCGGCCATTCCCTTGGCGGTCAGCATCAGGACAAGCAGCATGGTGATCTGCGTGCTGACCGACAGCTCGATGCCATAAGCCTGCGCGATGAACAACACGGCGAAGGTGCAGTACATCATCGAGCCATCGAGGTTGAACGAATAGCCGATGGGCATCACGAAGCTGGAGATCTTGCGCCGCACGCCAAAACGATCCAGCGCATCCAGGATCTTGGGATAGGCCGCTTCCGAGCTTGCCGTGGCGAAAGACAGCATGAACGCCTCCTTCACGAGCGCCAGCAGCCGGACGATGCGTCGGCCGACGAAGGCGAAACCGGCCAACGTGAGCAGTGCCCACAGGATGAAGAGCCCGAGATAGAAGTCGCCCATGAACACCGCGAACTGCAGCAGGATGCCTAGGCCGTTCACCGCCACCGTGGCCGCCATGGCCGCCATGACGGCCAAGGGCGCAAGCTTCATGACATACCCCGTGATCTTGAGCATGACATGGGAGAGTTCCTCGATGCACACGACCAGCACCCTTGTCTTCTCGCCCAGCGCCGACAACGCAACGCCGAAGAACAACGAAAACACCACGATCTGCAGGATCTCGTTCTTTGCCATCGCCTCGGCAAAAGACTCGGGCACCAGATGCTGGATGAACTCCTTGAGCGAGAGCTTCGACGTGGCCAGCGAAGTGACATCACCCGCATTGGGCAAAGGCAGGCTCAAGCTGGCGCCCGGCTGCAGCCAGTTGGCCAGAACCAGGCCCAATACCAGCGACATCAGCGAAGCGGAGACAAACCAGAGCATGACCTTCAGGAACACCCGCCCTATCGACGCCGCATCGCCCATGTGAGCGATGCCGACCACCAGCGTGGAAAACACCAGCGGCCCGATCAGCATCTTGATCAGGCGCAGGAAGATGTCGGAAATGATGGAGATGTAGCCTGCAACCTCGCCGGCGATCTGCTTGTCGGGGAACTCGATGTTCACGAAATACCCCACCCCGATACCCGCGACCATGGCCGCCAGGATCAGAAACGCCGGTGGAATGCCTTTCCTGGCTTTAGCTTGGGTCGTCATTTTGCTGCGTGCTCCTGCTGTGTTTCAAATTATTGTGCATGCCTCTCCGACCCCGCGGGTATTGCGCAGCCATGTCCATCCAGATGCAACGGCTCGCTGAGGTGTCCGATGAAATCGGCAAGAGTTTACAACGCCGCCCGGGACGAACGGCCCTGTCACGCACAAGCCGGAAAAGCCGTACTATTTTCTTCATGAACCAGGCTGTCATCTATGCCCTGCTCGCTGCCGTCCTGTTCGGCGCGAGCACCCCCTTTGCGAAGCTGCTGACCGGCGGCATCGCGCCGATCCTGCTGGCCGGCCTGCTGTATCTGGGCAGCGGCGTCGGCCTTGCCGCCGCACGGATCGTACGCGACAGGGGCTGGCGCCCGTCGGGCATGAAGCGATCCGAATGGCCTTGGCTGATCGGCGCAATCGGCTTTGGCGGCATACTCGGCCCGATAGCCCTGATGTTCGGCCTGACCGAGACCAGCGGCGCGGTTTCGTCTCTGCTCCTCAACCTGGAAGCCGTATTCACGGCTCTGCTGGCCTGGGTTGCATTCAAAGAGAACGCCGATCTGCGCATCGTCACCGGCATGGTCCTGATCGTTGCCGCCAGCGTGGTGCTGTCCTGGCCATCAGGACAGATCGGACCCGGCGGCGGTTACGGCGCCACCGCCATCGCCTTCGCCTGCCTTTGCTGGGCCATCGACAACAACCTGACCCGCAAGGTTTCCGCCTCCGACGCCCTGTTCCTCGCCGGAGCCAAGGGGCTCGCCGCCGGCATCGTCAATGTCCTCCTGGCCCTGAAACTCGGAGCGCAACTGCCCTCCGCCCCCACCGTGCTGGCGGCGATGGGGCTTGGACTATCCGGCTATGGCATCAGCCTGGTCCTGTTCGTGCTGGCCTTGCGCGGACTGGGATCCGCTCGAACGGGCGCCTACTTTTCAATGGCTCCCTTTGTCGGGGCGGCCATTTCACTGCCGTTGCTGGGCGAACAGCCCGGCTGGCCATTCTGGGCTGCCCTCGTCCTGATGGCCATCGGCATCTGGCTGCACATCACTGAACGGCATGCGCATGAACACACTCACGAAGCACTGGAACACACCCATCGGCACGTGCACGATACGCACCATCAACATGAACACCCGGCGGGCTGGGATGGCCGGGAGCCCCACACCCACCTCCATCGGCATGAAGCGATCACGCACAGCCATGCGCACTTCCCGGACATACACCACCGGCATCGCCATTGATCTTGTCCAGGGCAACGGACCGCTTGCCTGAGCCTTCCGGCTGATACAAAAAAATCCTCCCGACGTTCAGCAGACTCACTAAACTACGGCTATCGCCCTGCCTGGGTGAGCCTCATCCGCCCGCGCTGTGGCGACATCCCCTCTCGCACTCACAGGAGATCGTCATGCGTAAACTTCCCGGAACGCTGGCGGGCATATGCCTCGTCGTGGCGTCATCCACAGCATCGGCGCAAAATGGCGGCGCGCCGCCTGCGGCAGGAACCCCCGCCCCAAAGGCGCCCGCCGCCGCTGCCAGTCAATCCGACCAATCAAAAGCCATCGAAGAACAGATCAAGGCCATGCAAGCCATGCATGAACAAATGCTGGCCGCAAAGACCCCCGAAGAGCGCCGTGCGCTGGCGGTCGAGCGCCACAAACTGATGCAGAACGGCATGGCCCTGATGGGCCAGACATGGGGAGGACGAGGAGTGGGAGGTCGAGGCGGCATGGGCCCGGGCATGATGTATGGCGCCGGCCCCGGCGGACCTGGCCCCGGATTCGATCGCACTCAAATGCTGGAACAGCGCCTTGACATGATGCAGTCCATGATGCAACTGATGCTGGATCGATTGCCGCCGACGCCGGCACCGTCAAAATAAGGCTGGGACCGGCCTGAACGTCGGCTGCCCCCGAACGGAAGCGGCATGAAGCCGTGTGCGCCCGCTTCCGGAGCAGGTCGTCGAGCACCAAAATTCATGAAACCGGCGCCGTCGTCAACATCCAGCTGACTGCTCGTCGACAATCTGCTCAATTGCGTCTTCGCAGTAGCACAACTCTTCGCTGCCAACCAGAGAGTGATCCACTCCACCACGCACCACGAGTCCGTTGACCCAAATGCCATCGCCAATGTTTTCAATAACCTTGACGACATTTCCATTCTTCATCCGAATGTGATCGCCTTCTTTAAGAGTCATGAAATTCACGAACATCGTAAAGCCCCTCAGAAAAATATGGTCAGGTTCTTGGCGAGCAACACGGTCTGGCCCAAGTGGATTTCACGCCGAGCCAATTTCCACTGACCGCCTGCTTGGCGCAAGATGTCGTCACGCTGGCCAGTGAAGTAATATTCTTCATACTCACAACGATTCTGGTAAGTCACGAATTTGCTGCGGACGGCAACCTCCTTTTGCTGATTGCCGTTGGTACGGATTCCGGTGATCTGCACATTCGACACCACACGGCAAATTCGGGACAACGGCTCTTCGGCCCAGTGCACGCCCGTCAGAATCTGCTCTGCCCGTTTAGTGAGTGTCCACTTCCCTTCATTGAACCAGCTCATATCTTTTTCAAGCCTGGTTGCTTCACGTTCGTCGTGTTCACCGAATTTCACGTTGAACATCATCGGCATGAAATACACCAGATCGTCGTCCAAGGTATCCAGCCAGTCGCGGAAGCGGCGCTCATCCAGCATGGCGGCTTCGTCATACAAGTGCTCCTCAATTTCTTGACGTAATCGATAGTAGCTGTCGTCACGCAAGGGTTTGGTGAATACGGCTTGTTCAATGTTTTCCGATGCCAATTGGTCCATGAGTCTCTCCGAATGAATCAATGATTTTTCTGTGGCACAGGTCCACCTTGATGCGCAAAACAGCCAACATCGATAACTGTGCCGGATATGGTGGCAGCGTCGGCGGACAATAAAAATGCGATTGCACCGGCGAAGTCCGATCCGCGCAACGGACGCCCCGCCACCGTCCCGGTGACAGGTCGATTGATGAACTTGCTGACATCCCCGTCAAAACGGCCAACACTCATGCCCGTCACTATTCCGCCTCCGCCCGGAATCACCATATTTACGCGGATGTGATCATGGAAATGATCGTAGGCCATGGCCATGGTCAGGGCCTGTAGCCCACCTTTGCTGGCGGCATAGGCGGCCATGTTCGGTTTGCCATAGCCCGCGCCCGATCCCACGTTGACAATCGACCCGCCGCCATTGCGCATCATGTGAGGCAGAGCCGTGCGGCTCATCAGATACGCGCCTTGAATGTTGACGTCCAATATGCGCCGGAAGAGATCCGGCGATGTGTCCAATATGGTTCCCAAGGGGCCTATCGCGGCGTTGTTGACGACTCCGTCGATACGTCCAAAATGTTCCAGGGCCGTCTCAACCACCTGCTCAACATCCGGTTGCTTGCTCACATCGGCCTCCAGGACAATCACGTTGTCCTGAACTTTCGCGTCGGCCAATGCTCGAGCGAGTTCATCGAACCCCTGTGCGGTGCTGGAAACTTGTGATTGATTCAGGCCGAAGCTGACAACTCGGTGCCCCCGCCTGGCCAGCTCAACGGTTATTGCCTGACCCAAGCCGTAGCTGCCGCCGGTAACGATGGTGACTGGATGAAGGTTGGCCATATGCCTTTCAACCTTGCGTGTTATCGAGTTTGCCCATCAGCGTGTCCCAACTGCTCTCAGTCATGTAATCCCGCCAGCGGCGGTAGAACTGACGAGGGTTTTCTTCACTGACTTGAAGACTGACGTTGCCGGCAACAGGACCCGTTCCGGGAGGAAGGGCAGTGCCTAGTGATTGCATATAGTTGTATGGGTATCGCTTGGCAATCACCCCTCGGCTGCCCGCCGTGGCGTAGTTCCAGTTTTCCATGTCATCCTGCTCCGTCATGCCGGCGGGGCCCGAGTAACGCATGTAGTAATGACGGAGGAAATCCTTGACCTCTTGAGGCGCGTCTTTATCCACGAGGAAGAAGCGCCAGGCTTCAGTGTGTTCGGGGCCATGAGGATGCCAGACACAGATCGAACGGGGCTGACGGCCATGAAACGACGCATTAGGGAAGATCGTGCCGACAAAAGGCAAAAGGCGGGCCTGCTCCCCCAGCCGACGCTGGCGTTCCTCATGGCATTTGCGGAAATACTCGGCCACTTCCGGATTGTTCTGAAACGTGTCAACAAACGGCGTGTTCTCCGGAACGATCGCACTATGAACGCCATGGCCCGCCGGAAAATTCACCCACAAATGCCTCGCATGCTCGAGTTCGTTATCGCGGCGGCCTTTCACCCCCGCTTCGGCGCTGGGGCCAATACCGACCAGATCGACTGAGCGATGGCTGACGTTGTGATAGGTATCACCCAAGAAGTTTTCCGCTGCAAACTTCCAGTTGCAGGGGATGATCCATTTGTGCACGCCCATCAAGACTTCGGATCCGCCCTCACGACCATCACGGCAGTCCAGCGCCAGATCCAGATGCATGCGGGCATCGCCCAGATACGTCAGGAAATCAGGAGCGTTTTTGTCCCAGGTCGCCCAGATCGTGCCTTTATAGTTGTGAATCTGCGCAACTTCGATCAGCGACCAATCCTCTTTGTCCAGGCACTCTTCGTAAAGGGTTTTATATTGAGGCACACCGAACAGCTTCCCTTCGGTGGTAAAACTCCAACTGTGGTAAGGACAAGTAAAGAGCGTCGTGTTGCCATGATCGTACTGGCAGACCTTCATGCCACGATGGCGACATGAATTCAAAAAGACATGGATTTTGTTCTTTTTGTCACGTGTAAGGATGACCGAATCAGTCCCCATCCGGGAGGTAAAGAAATCGCCGGGATTTGGGATTTGACTCTCATGGCCGACAAACAGCCAAGCTCGAGTAAACACCTTTTCCAGCTCTTCCTGAAAAACGCTTTTATCGGAGAAAATCTCGCGGCCGATAAGACCATGGTCGGGATCAACCAATGTGTTGTAGTTCATGGTTCAAGACTTCCAGATATTGAGTGTGTAAATTGCCAACGGGGGTTGAAGAGACCGACTCAGGTGAAGCGTTCACACAGGATCTCGCTTTTTCTGATACCGGCCTCCATCAACGCCGCGCGAGCTGCATCCACCATGGGCGGCGGGCCGCACAAATACGCACGAGTCGTTTTTTCCACGGCCAGACTTGGAATCAGGTCGGTGGCATAGCCTGGATGACACCCTTCAGGGGGGTTGGCCTCAGTCGCAATACTGACGTCCAGGTTGGGAAGATCACGCTTTATTTGCTCCAGCTCATCGCGCGCAAATAAATGGTCTCCGGAACGTCCACCGATCAACAAATGGATAGGGCCTGAATTTGGCTCCGGGCTTTCACGCAAGGCGTGCAACATGGCCAGGAATGGAGCTAACCCAGTACCACCGGCAACGAACAGGCGGGGTCTGGATTCATTGCGCAGGAAGAAGGTTCCACGCGGCGCGCTGATCTCCAACGTATCGCCTGATTTGGCGGTGCTCAACCATGAGGAAAATTGGCCGCCGGGCACAAGACGGATGTAAAAAATCAGATCTTTCCCGCCCGACCTGTTGGCCATGGAGTACGAGCGCCATTCGCAGGTTTCATTCGGGCGCATGCGAACGTATTGGCCTGGAAGGAAATCGATGGGGTGCTCAACCCGCACATCGAGCCTCAATATCTCGGCGGCGATCTTTGTGATCGCCGTGATCACACCACATTGTGTATCTTCTTGTGGCGCACTGGCCTCACTGGAGTCATAGGGCAGCTCAATGACGGCGGCCGATCGGGCTTTCGAAACGCAGCAGAGGATAGCGCCATCTTCCCGCTCATCATCGGGGAGAATGGAAGGGTCGTAGTCTCCCGGGTCGATGTCACCACTGACACACTGCGCAACGCAAGTACCGCACTGCCCATTGGAACAATCAGTGAGAAGCGCAAGCCCCGCCGATCGCGCCGCCTCAGCCACTGTCTTGCCTGGCTCGGCATCCACCGTACGCGCAACGCCATCGGAAAACAGAAGAGTCAATGGTAACGTCGACATTTCAAACATCCTGAATCTGCATGGATTAGCGGGGAGTCATATTTGCTGCTTTCGCCAAAGGTCGCCAACGCGCAATGTCGTCCTGGATGCGTTTTTGCAAAGCACCGGAATCGGCATTGCCCGGGCTCATGCCCAGATGGTCGAGGCGTTGAACCATGTCAGGCTCGACAAGGATCTCGGCCATCGCACCATGAAGAGCCTGCAGAACATCTTTGGGTGTGCCTTTTGGCGCCATCAGCGCCGTCCAGATCGGCATGTCGAAACCTGGGAAGCCGGACTCGGCAATTGTGGGCACGTCAGGCAGCGCGGAGGAACGTTTCGCCGTCGTCACGGCCAGGGGCTTTACGAGGCCGCTTTGAGCGGCACTGACGATGGCGGCCGTATCGAGCAAAGCCAGGTCCACCTCTCCTTTCATGACAGACTCGACTGTCGGACCTGAGCCGCGATAGGCAACGTGCATGAACTTGACGCCCGCTTCTTTGGACAACATCTCAGAGACCAATTGGAACGACGTGCTGGCCACCCCATGATTCAAGTTCTCAGGGGCGATGGCTTTAGCCTTGGCCAGAAGATCCTGCAAGGTGTTGTACCCGGACTTCGGACTCGCAATTACGGCCAATGGAAATGTGCCGAGCAGGGCGATCGGTTCGAAATCGGTTTCCGGGTTATAGCTGAGGTCCTTCATCGTTACCGGATTGACGGTGAGCCCCCCACTGGATGACACCAATAAGGTGTAACCATCCGGCGCGGCCTTGGCAACAGCGCCTGTGCCAATCGCCGAGGCCGCCCCTGGTTTGTTTTCCACAACAAAGGGCTGCTGAAAGCGCTCACCCAGCTTTTGGGCAATAACACGCGCCACGATGTCGTTGGTCCCGCCTGGAGCAAAGCCGACAACGATCTTTACAGCATGATCGGGATACTTGGCATTTGCGATTGCGGGGCTGGCCATAGTTCCGACAAAACCCAGTGTTGCGCAGGCCTTGAGCAGATTACGGCGATTGATGAACCTGTTATGCGGCATGATGTCTCCTGTCCGTCTGTTGATATTTGAGTCCATTATACGGACTGAACAAACGGTGTCAAGAACTTGCTCACAGCTCAACAGCCTTTCAAAAGCCACTCCGTAATCGACCTCAACACAACCCTTGACAGGCCAATGAGGCAGGCCTTGGACGCCCCTCACGCCGAGAGTTTTACTTTCGCCCGGGGGGGTAATATGCTACGGGGTTGCCCATTCCAACAGTCCAATAGGTCACAGAAACAATATGCGGGAAACAGAAAAGACCGGTACCAATGTCCGTGCCGTCGAGCGCGCGCTAGAGATATTGATGGCCTTTGATGCCGAGTACTCAAGCCTGACTGTTGCCGATTTGCTCAAACGGGTCGACCTGTCCCGCCCCACGCTGTATAGGCTGCTCTACACCTTGGAACAAATGGGGTTTGTCAGCAGCAGCGGGGACCCCCAGCGCTTCTCTCTTGGCCCCTCTGTAGGACGTTTGGCGTGGGCCTGGTCTTCGAGCATTGATATCGTCCAGATTGCTCTACCCATCATGCGGGAAATCTGGGACCACACCGGAGAAACGGTCGCCCTGTTTTTGCCTAAGGGAAACATGCGCGTATGCGTAGCGGAGCTGCCCAGCCCGAACCCATTGAGTTTTCGGCGCGGGGTCGGCTACAGCGAACGTATAGCGCTAGGGGCTAGTGGTCGAGCAATTCTGGCGTGGATGCAAGCTTCTGATGAACAACTCGGCGAATATTGCTCTGGCCGCTCCTTGAGCGTCCAAGAGCTCGCGCATCAACTTGCTTCGGTACGGAAAAAGGGATTCGCTACCAGTCATAACGAACTCATGGACGGTGCCGCAGCGATCGCCGTACCGTTCTTCCAGAATGACGGCCGAGTCGGGGGATCCATTGGGGTCTTTGGACCCGCAGTACGCTTGGACGAGGAACGACTGACCAAACTGGCCCCCTTCGTCATCGAAAAAGTTTCCAAGCTGTCAGCGACCTTGGGCGCCACAAGCCACGCGTAAAATTGGCGAGGATGTTCGACAGCCTGCTGTTACCGAGGCTGACGCAGCGCCAGACCCAGCATGATCAGCATCGCCCCTTGAAACACCAGGTCGATGGAAAGCAGCATGCCCAGCACCCAGACACTGTTCGCGGGCCATCCCATGGCGATCAGCACGCCGGCCAGAACCGAAATCACGCCCGACAGCGCCAGCCAGCCGCCTCCCGGCTGGCCGCGGTTCTGTGACCAGGCCCAAAGACGAAAGACCCCCGAGCCGATCAGTGTCGCCCCCAGAAGCATCGTCAAGATGGCTGCGCCGGCAAGCGGATCGTAAAACGCCACGAAGCCGGCCGCCAGGTACAGCAGGCCGCTGAGCGACCACATCAGAAAACCACCCACACCCTTGAGGCTCCAGGCATGGATCAACATACCCACGCCGCCAATGAGCATCATGATGCCGACCACGAGCACGCTGGCGAGGGTAGCGGTCAACACATACATGGCGGCGACGAAACCCAGGATCACCAACAAAATTCCCAGCACCAGGAACCAACCCCATTTCGCGCGCATCGCGGCCAGGGTTTCCGCCATATTGGTCGAAGAAAAATCGGTCTGTTCGGATTGCTTCATGGCTACTCCTCCGTGTGTGAAAGCGACATGCCGGGCGTACCCGCATAGAACACCAACAGCACCACCGGCTCGGATCCCGTCCTGCCTCGATGCGTGGCATCCACCATCTCGGCCAGCACATCGCCGGCCTTCAACAAGCGAGTCGTGCCGTCCGACTTCTTCTCCACCGTGATCTCGCCAGAGACGACATAGGCGGCGTTCGGCATGGGATGCGTGTGCCAGGGCAGATTGGTATGCGCAGGGATGGTGAGGCGCAGCAAGGTGACTTCAGGCGGGCCCGCCGGGTACGCCCGGTAGGGGACGCCATCCCATGACGAGGTGGCGCGCAACAACGTTTCGGCCCGGATGTCCGGCGATGTCGCCGCGCCGGCACTCTCCGGCTCCAAGGACCGCCCGTACGCCGTCAAAGGCGCCCATCCGGACACCAGCATCACCGCACCGGCCAGCGCCGGAATCCATGTGTTCTTTTGCACTCCTTCCCCCCATTCTTCCAAGCTGATGAGTCCGTGAATCCACCTATGGTAGAACGCTCCGGTTGCAAAACAAAGGCCTGAAGCTGCGCCACGCAGTAAAATGATCGGCCGGCCATCTGGCCCTTCGAACGTCCTTCTTCTATGTCTTCTCGCTGTGTCGCGGTAATCGGTGGCGGGCCGGCCGGCCTGATGGCGGCTGAAACGCTGGCGGCAGCCGGTCTCCAGGTCGATGTGTATGACGCCATGCCTTCGGTCGGCCGCAAGTTCCTGTTGGCCGGCCGCGGCGGCCTGAACCTCACCCACAGCGAACCCCATGCTGCTTTTGTGTCGCGCTATGGCGCTCACGCGCCTCAGGTGGAACGCTGGCTGACCAAGCTGGATGCGCCCGCCTTGCGGCAATGGGCACACGACCTGGGCATCGAGACTTTTGTCGGATCGTCCGGGCGCGTATTCCCCCATGAAATGAAAGCCGCTCCGCTGCTGCGGGCCTGGCTGCATCGGCTGCGTTCCGCCGGCGTACGGGTGCATGCGCGTCACCGCTGGCAAGGGTGGACGCCGGATGGCGCCCTGCTGCTGGATACCCCACAAGGCCCCTTGACCCTGCGCCCCGATGCCGTGGTGCTGGCGTTGGGCGGAGCCAGCTGGCCGCGCCTTGGGTCGGACGGCACCTGGCAGCCTCTGCTGCAAGCGCATGACGTGCAGATCGCGCCGCTGCAGCCTTCGAACTGCGGCTTCACGGCGGACTGGACCCCCTATTTCTCGGAGCACTGGGCCGGACAGCCGCTGAAATCGATCGCCATGGCGGTGCCGGGCCACCCCATGCGGCGCGGCGAATGCATGATCACGGACACCGGCCTGGAAGGCGGTTTGATCTACGCCTTATCGGCGACTCTGCGCGAAACGATTTTGGCGGAGGGCACCGCAACGCTGCTTATGGATTTACTGCCGCAACACAGCCTCGAACACGTGCGGGCAGAGGTCATGCGGCCAAGGGGCGCGCGCTCCTGGTCCAGCCACCTGGCCAGCCGCCTGGGGCTGCGTGGCGCCAAGCTGGGCTTGCTGCGGGAATGCCTGCCCAAGACCGCCTTCGATCACCCCGAAACTCTGGCCGACGCCATCAAGCGCCTGCCTGTCCGGCTGACCGGCATGCAAGCGCTCGCGCAAGCCATCAGCACCGCCGGCGGCGTCCGCCTGGACAGTCTCGATGACAAGCTGATGCTGCGGGCGCTGCCGGGCTGCTTCTGCGCCGGCGAAATGCTGGACTGGGATGCCCCCACCGGCGGCTATCTGCTGACGGCCTGCTTTGCCAGCGGCCGCGCGGCGGCACAGGGGGTGGTACGCTGGCTCGACGGCCCGCCGCCGCAATGATCGACGGGTTGCAGACCGGCGCTGACGCAAGATCCGACGGCGAGGAGAACCCACATGGCCGAACAGCAACCCGCCTTTGACGCAGCGAAGTACAAGAACGCCCAGCGAAAGCAATGGAACAAGGACGGCGCAGCCTGGCGACGCTGGAGCCCCACCCTGGAGCGCAGCTATGGCGAAGTCACGCGGCTGATGCTCGACCTCGCCGACATCAGGCCCGGCCAGCGCATTCTGGACATCGCCTCCGGCGCAGGGGAACCCGCTGTCAGCGCCGCCGAGCGTGTCGGCCCCGGCGGCTACGTCCTTGCGACCGACATCTCCGAAGGGATCATCGAACTTGCGCGCCAGGTCGCCCAGGAACGCGGACTCACGCAGATTGAAACGCGCGCCATGGACGGAGAAAACCTGGACCTCCCAGACGCCGCCTTCGACGCGGTGCTATGCCGGCTAGGCCTGATGTACATGCCCCATCCCGTGGCGGCGCTGAGCCAGTGGCATCGCGTACTGAAAGCCGGCGGCCGGGTCGCCGTCGCCGTCTTTTCAACGCCCGATCGAAACAGTTGGGGCGCCGTGCCCGTTTCCATCATTCGCCGGCGCGCGCACCTGCCGCCGCCATCGCCCGGACAGCCCGGGCCGTTCAGCCTCGGCGACCCCGGCGTGCTCGAACAGGCCTTCCGTCAGGCCGGTTTTGCCCATCCCAAAGTCCACTCCGTGCCGGTGCCCCTGCGCATGCCCAGCGCCGCCCACTACGTACGGCTTGCCGGGGAAGCGTTCGGCGCATTCAATGCCATGATGGCTCACCTGCCGGCGCAGGAACGCGACTCGGTGTGGAAAGAAGTGGAAGAGTCGCTGCGCCGTTTCGAGTCGCCTGCCGGGTTCGAGGTGCCGGGCGAGTGCCTGGTCGGCGTGGCGGTGAAATGATCGGTCACGGCACGGAGCCCACAGCATGGTCATGGCCACTTTCAGATTCTATGAAGAGCTGAACGACTTCCTGCCCCTCGAGCGGCGCGGGCGCTCGTTTGCCAGCGCCTGTGCTCAGCGTGCGACGGTTAAGCACATGATCGAAGCATTGGGCGTGCCGCACACTGAGGTCGAGATCGTGCTTGTGAACGGCGAATCCGTGGGCTTTGAACGCCTGCTGGCCGAAGGCGACCGCGTGGCCGTCTATCCCAAGTTCGAAACCTTCGATATCAGCCCGCTGCTGCGGGTGCGCCAACGACCGCTGCGGTACATGCGTTTTGTGGCCGACGCGCACCTTGGCGGACTGGCGCATCTGCTGCGCATGACGGGCTTCGACACCTTGTACGACAACGGTTTCCAGGACGACGAGATCGAACGAATCGCAGGCGCGCAGCACCGCATCGTTCTGACGCGCGACCGCGAGCTGCTCAAGCGCCGCAGCATCACGCACGGCTGCTATGTGCACACCATCAAGCCCTTGCCGCAACTTCGCGAAATCGTCGACCGCCTGGACCTGGCCGGCGCCATGCGGCCCTTCACGCTATGCCTGAACTGCAACTCGCGCCTGCATCGCATCGACAAGGCGGCGGTGCAGGGGCGGCTTCCGCCGCGAGTGCTCGAGCATTACCAGACATTCAGCACATGCGACAACTGCCATCGAATCTTCTGGGAAGGTTCGCACTGGCGGCGCATGACCGTACTGATAGCGTCCTTGAACAGCAGCGAACGCCCAGGCATGGACGCATGACGTCGGAAATCCCCAGAACGTGGTACAAGCATTCACGCCCGCGCATTCGCTGCGGCGAACCATTGGATTCCCCATGAAAAAGACCGACCTCGAAAAAAACAAAGCCCTGAAGCTGATGGGCCAACTGAAGGCGGCAACTCCGCCCGGGCGCTATGCCGGCGCTGCCGCCATGCCCGATCGCCGAGAGCAGCGCCGCCTGGATCAGGCCGCCGGTCTGGTGTCGTTTCCCATCAAGCTGCGCCAGCCCCTGATCGACGCCCTGCGCGCCAAGGCGCTTGCGGAAGAAATGACCGTCAACGAGCTGGTCAACACATTGCTGGACAAAGCGCTGAATGACTAGTGCAATGCATATCTGGGTTGACGCCGATGCCTGCCCTGCTGTGATCAAGGACATCCTGTTCCGGGCAGCGAACCGCTGGCAACGTCCATTGACGCTGGTGGCCAACCAGATGCTGCGCACATTGCCATCACCCTGGATTCGCGCCGTTCAGGTCTCCCGTGGCTTCGACGTGGCCGACGACTATATCGTGCAGCATTCGCGCGCGGGCGACCTGGTGATTACGGGGGACATCCCCTTGGCGTCCCAGGTGCTGGACAAGCAGGCCTTCGTGCTCAGCCCGCGCGGCGAACGCTATACCGCAGACACCATCCGCGAACGCCTGTCATTGCGGGACATGATGGAAGAACTGCGCAGCGCCGGCGTCGACACGGGAGGCCCGTCGGCCTTCAGTCAGGCGGACCGGCGCGCATTCGCAAACGCGCTGGATCGACTGATGGTGACAGTCATGAACACACGTTCCGCGCCACTTCAGGACTGAATGGCGCCAAGGGCTCGGCGGGAAGGCCATCGTTTTGCCTGGACAAGGAGGAACATCATGAAACTACACGCACACAGCGTTTGCGCTGCGGCCAAATCCCTCGCCATATTTCTCTTGTTGAGCGCTTCGGCAGCGTTTGCGCAAACCCGGCAAGAGCATGTCCATCAGATGTCCCAAAGCGTCATGCCTTTCAACGTATCAAAGACCATCCACATTTTCAGGATGACCGAATCAGGAGGCGTGCAGCAGGTCGTCGCAAGAGATGCCGGCGATACCGGCCAAGTGAGCCTGGTTCGGCAGCACCTCATGCATGAGGCCGAAAGGTTCCAACACGGCGACTATTCGGACCCTGCGACGCTGCACGGCACGGAGATGCCCGGCCTCAAGGAACTTCAAGCCGGAGCCTCACGCATCAAGGTCTCGTACGCGGAATTGCCGACGGGTGCGGCGATCACGTTCGAAACGGCTGATCTTCACCTCATTACAGCGATCCACCGCTGGTTTGGCGCGCAGCTTTCGGAGCACGCGGCCGACGCCAAAGCCGAATAGCCGATAAACCTCGCTTCTCACACGCGAACCCGCCCCCCATTTCCAGTAACGACTTGAAGGCGACGCAATATTCATTTGGGTATATCGTATGCCTACTGATGTGGCCATGCGCCACACATCATTGCGCTGGGATCAAGGAGGTGACCATGTCGCTCGTTGTCCGCCCCCCAAGTGCTGACGAATTGGCAAGTGCCCAAGAATTGGTAACCCGCAGCATCAATAACTTGACCGTTCAGCACGGCTTCGGAGCCATTGCCTCCGCGCAGCCTCCGAATTTTCAAGCATTCTGCCTGCAGGACGATCCACGCAGCGCGTGGTTGGCCGAGGATGAGGGCGAGATCGTCGGTTTCGCCTCGAGCTGGATGTGCGGCCGGCTCTGGTTCCTGGCGGAGTTGTTCGTTGCACCCGGTCGGCAGGGTATGGGCATCGGCAATGAGCTGCTGGTTCGCACCCTGCGACATGGCAACGAGGGCGGCGCCACCGATCAATGCCTGATCACCTTCGCTTTCAACGTCGTATCCCAAGGCCTGTACGTGCGCCATGGCCTGTTTCCGCGCGTACCCATTCATCTTTGCTGCGCAACGCGTGAGTCCATGTTGTGCCATGCGCCTGGGTTCGCGCTTCGCACAGCCCCCATTCACGCGACCTCCGCCGATCTTGCACAACTGCGGCGGTTCGATCTCGCAGCCCTGGGATTCTCACGAGAGAAGCACCATCGATACCTGCTGGACGATCCCAAGACAGAGGGTGTGTTTTTCCTCGAAGAGGATGGCGAACACCTTGGCTACGCCTACGTGTCCGCCAATGGGCATGTCGGTCCTCTGGCCGTGGCTGAGGCGGAAACGATGCCAGACGCATTCAGGACAGCGCTGGCCATGGCCCTCGCGCGCGACGCAACCCAGGTTTCCGCCTTCGTTCCCGGAAATAGTGACGCGCTGACGATCGCCGCCAAGCTGGGCATGCGATTCACGCTGCCAATGGTCTTGATGTCGAAAAATGATTTCGGCAACTGGACACACTATCTTCCGCGCAATCCAGGCTTCATGTGAGCCATTTTTCGCCCCCTCCCGCCTTGAATGCACTCGCTGCAACACCGCCGGTAGCCACGACATCAGCACACGCCGGCGCTTGCATCAGTGCCAAAAAGTAAACGAAAATGACTCAAAATAATGCAAGCCATGGATACTTGGCGTGCGTTGGCATGTTTTTATATAAGTATCCATACAAATCAATTACTTAAACCCAAAACCATCGAACTCGGGTGACCCAAGTCTGCTGCCGATTCGATCACCCTTCCCCATGAGCCCACGGCATTCTCCTCGCACTCGCTGGCCCCTTGTCACGGTGGCAGCATTCTTCAGTCTCGCCTTGTCTGCGCATGCGCAGGCCACGTCAACGACGCCCGAGCCGACCCTGGCTTACGCCCAGACGACGGTGTCAGTGCCACTCACGCAAGAACTGCGCTACCGCGTCAAGTCACCTCGAGTGCGCGAGTTGCAGGTTCGGTTGCGGCTTGCCAAATACCTTGCTCTGTACGATGTCGATGACCGCTTCGGCATGATCACGCGAGAGGCGGTGCTGAAGTTTCAACGCGACAACGGGCTCAGCGCAACCGGCATCGTCGACCAGCGGACGTGGGACACGCTGCTGGCGCAGTCACGCTCGCCAACCGAAGCCGAACTGAACAACACCGACGTCGGCACTTGGTTCGCGTCACCAGAGCAAGCTGCTTACATGATGGAGCTGCAACACCGGCTGAGCCAAGTAGGGCTGTACCAGGGCGCGGTCGACGGCACGCTCAACGACACCACCCGCCGCGCCATCGAAGCCTGGCGCATCCGTATCGGCTTGCCAGCGAGTGACGTCATGGACGAGCGCACCTGGGCGCAATTGATCCGCCGTACACGCAATCCCCGTTATGCCGAATTGTTCGACGCACCGCCAACCAGCGCACTCGTCCAGGAGCTCGACCCCCGCTGCGCGACAGGCAAGGTGGTGTGTATCTCCAAGAATCAGCGCAAGATGTCTTATGTCGTCGATGGCAAGGTGCACTTCACGCGGGAAGCGCGCTTTTCCCGCCCAGGCTGGGACAGCCCCGAAGGGGAATTCCGCATCTGGTACATGAACAGCGACACAGTCTCAAAGATCTTTGGCGAACGCACTCCGATGCCCTACGCCATTTTCTATCAGGGCAACGTAGCCATCCACTTCTCACAGGACTTTGCCGACAAGGGCTACGAGGGAGGCTCGCACGGTTGCAGCCAGCTGCGCGACTACCAGGCCGCCAAGTGGCTCTATGAGCAAGTGCGGGTCGGGGACCGGGTGGTCGTCTATTGATCAGGATTTTTGGTGGGTGACCTCCTCCCTTGAAACTAGACAGTATGAACCTGTCCAGTTCGCGGGAGGAGCTCAGCTGCTCTGAAAAACTTGGACACCACGTCTGCTCACCAGCTGACCGTAAGCCCGGTCCCCCAGGAGTAATCGTCTTCGGCCTTATTTAGCCCCTTCTTCAATCCAATCTCCAGATCCAGATTCTTGGTTGGGCTGTAAGTAAGTCCAATAATGGAATACGCGGGATTGATATTGCTATGTGGATCGTCATTTCGATAGCTGCCGATATCCAATGACAGTTTTGTTCTGGGCGCAACATCGAACTCGGCCCCAACAGAAGCATTCCAGATGTTTTTGCGGGTGCCAAATTTATTATCGGCATAGGCGTAGCCAAGATTGCCCGAAATCGTCAAATATCGCATTTCATAGCTTGCCACGGTGTCCATGGAATAGGCGTTTCGACCGTTGCCAAGGCCTTTTTTATCATCGCCGGTTGGCAGCATGATTTTCGGCTTTAACGCCAGGCTGACTGGGCCGCTTTCATAAAAGCGCCATTTCAGCTCCATCGACATGTCTCCAATGCCATACTGCGTGGAGGCGCCATCGCTGCTCCGTTGGTAGGGAAAAGTGGTGGCAATATCAAGGCGATCCGTCAAGCCGTAGTTTAATGTGGCATTTACCTGATTCTGCCGGGAGCGCACCCCATCGTCGTCTTTGCGGCTATAGCTATTGTCGGTATTGAATTCAAACTGCATATTGCCACGACCCTGAGTGTCGGTGTCTTCGGTATCGTTGATAATGAGCGGATACGCCCCAAAGCAAACAGCAGGGAACAGCATTGCGCTTAGTACTATTTTTTTCACGTTTCTATTTTCAACTAAATCGCACAGTTGTAGATCGCACCCTCTTGCGCAGAGGATGCGACATTTATCTATAACGGATGCATTTATACCATTGGCCATAACGCCGGCTATACGCGGTCTTGACCAACAAGGGCGCAAGTTCAACATCACCGCCGCCTTTCCGAGCATCCGGCAAGCCTACCTAGACCTGGTTGTGAGGCCACAACATGATTACCCAGGAACAAGCCAAATTCCATCTTCGTGTGGACGGCTGCTGAGCCCGTACCGGGCGATGGGGATGTGAAAAGTATTCCCCGTGTGCGAGAGGGGCCGATGCTGACTTTTCCTGTGCCCCAGGGGAAGGCCGATTGCGTACCTTTTGCGAACGGTCTGATTTCCTCAAACCGAGGAAATGTCGCAACAAATTGATTTTATTTGGGATTATATGGTGGGCGGTACTGGGTTCGAACCAGTGACCCCTGCCGTGTGAAGGCAGTGCTCTACCACTGAGCTAACCGCCCCTTCTGGTCCCTGATCGCCAAGCGCTTTCGAGTAGGCCTGGGTAGGGAATCAAGATGGGTGCTTACGTGTGTTTACGTAAGCACAAAAGTATAACACGATTCAGCGCAATGCAAAAAGCAGCCCCGATCAAGCCGCTTCCTTGGCAGTACGCCAGGCGCAAGGCTGACCGGCGGCCTTGTCCAGGTCGTCCAGATAGCTTTCGTGGGCTTGCAGCTCCTGCTCGGTGGCGCGCAGTACCTTCAATCCCGACGCATCGAACTTGCCCACGCCCCCCTGCCCTCCTGTGCCACTGGCAACGGTGTCATTCAGGTCCATCAGCAGGGAATCCTGGCCGCGCGTCATGGCCAGCCAGACCTCTGCGAGCAGTTCCGAATCCAGCAAGGCCCCGTGCAATGTGCGATGGGCATTGGAGATGCCGTAACGCTCACACAGCGCATCGAGGTTGTTGCGCTTGCCCGGGTGCAACTCGCGGGCGTAGAGCAGTGAATCGGTGATCTTCCCCGCCAGCTCCTCGAACATGGGCCGGCCGCAGCGCCGCAATTCGGCATTGAGGAACTTGCAGTCGAACGCGGCGTTATGGATGATGACTTCGGCGCCGCGCACGTAGTCGATGAGCTCGTCGGCGATCTCTTCGAAGCGCGGGTGGCCGGCCAGGAAATCCGTGGTCAGGCCGTGCACGGCCAGGGCCTCGGGGTCGCTGTCGCGATCTGGGTTCAGATACATGTGCAGATGCCGGCCTGTGAGGCTGCGGTTGATGACCTCCACGCAGGCGACTTCGACAATGCGATGGCCCTGAGAAGGCTCCAGGCCGGTGGTTTCCGTATCAAGAATGATTTGACGCATGAGAATCCTGTGTTGCTGGCGGCCTGCCCGCCTACGCCCAAGAGCCGATCACGGATGATGCTTTGGGCGGGGCTTGCCGGCAATGAGAGTATAGGCCACCGGGACGACGAACAGCGTCAGCAGGGTTCCAAGACTCAGTCCCCCCACCAGCACCCAGCCGATCTGCTGACGCGACTCTCCCCCGGCCCCGCTGGCGTAGGCCAGGGGCAAGGTACCCAGCACCATGGCGCCGGTCGTCATCAGGATGGGACGCAGGCGCAGTTCGCAGGCCTGCGTCACCGCCTCGAGCATCTCTTTGCCCTCGGCGCGCAACTGCGTGGCGAACTCCACGATCAGGATGCCGTGTTTGGTGATGAGTCCGACCAGGGTGATCAGACCGATCTGGCTGTAGATCGAGAGCGTGCCGCCCGAGAGCCACAGCGCCAGCAATGCCCCGGTCATGGACAAAGGCACGGACAACATGATGATCAGCGGATTGCGCCAGCTTTCGAATTGGGCCGCCAGCACCAGGTAGATGAAGGCCAGGGCCATGACGAAGACCAGATAGATGCCGCCCGAAGAATCCCTGAACTCGCGCGACTGGCCGTCCAGATCGGTCAGCGCATTGTGCGGCAGCACCTCTTTGGCCACCGCGTCCATGTGCGCAAGCACTTCGCCCAGGGCATAGCCCGGGGCCACTGAGGTCCGCACTTTCACCGCCCGCAGGCGGTTGAAGTGGTTCAGGGACTGCGGCGAGACGGTTTCGCGGACATCCAGGAAGTTGGCCAGTTGCACCATGCCGCCATTGCGGGTCCGGATATAGATGTCGCTGATGTCGGCCGGGTCGGAGCGGTCGGATTTGTTCACCTGAACGATCACGTCGTATTGCTCGCCCTTGTCGCGAAAGCGCGTCACCTGCCGCCCCCCGAGCATGGACTCCAGCGTACGCCCCACCGTGCCCACATCCACGCCCACGTCGGCCAGCTTGTCCCGGTTGACCACCACGTTCAACTCAGGCGTGTTCAGGCGCAGATCGGTATCCAGGTTCTGCAAACCGGGATACCCCTTGAGCTTCTCGACAAACGCATCGACCATGCGCGCCAGCTCCGGGTAGCTGGCCTGGCTCATCACCACGAACTCCACCGGCTTGGATGTGGCGCGCTGCCCCAGCGACGGAGGATTGGTCGGAAAAGCACGGACACCGGGCACGCCGGAGAACTTGGGCTGCAACTCGCGCGCAATGCTTTGCTGAGAGCGGCTGCGTTCGTCCCAGGGCTTGAGGCGCAGGATGGCGAAACCTTCCGTCACGGTTGGAAAGCCGATGATGGACTGGCTCCCCGAAGCCTCCGGGATCTCGGCATAGAAGCCCTCGAGCGTGCGTATGCTGCGCGCGGTATAGTCCAGCGTCGCGCCATCCGGGGCGCTGACCACGCCGAAGACCACGCCGCGATCCTCCAGCGGGGCCAGCTCGCTCTTGACGATCTTGAACAGCACGCCGCTGCCCAAGGCCACCACCAATCCCAGGCCCAGCACCAATGCGCGATGCCGCAGCGCCCAGAGCAGGCTGACGCGATACCCCCGCGTCAGGGCTTCAAGCGCATTCTCGATGACGGTGTACACCCGGCCATGGGCTGCCTGATGGCGCAGCATGGTGGAGCACATCATGGGCGTGAGCGTCAGGGCCACGAAGCCGGACACCAGCACGGCCGCGGCCAGCGTCAGGGCAAACTCGATGAACAGCCGCCCCGTGCGCCCTGTGGCGAATGCCAGCGGCGCGTACACCGCCACCAGGGTGAGCGTCATGGCGACCACCGCGAAACCGATCTCCCTGGCCCCCAGGAAGGCTGCCTCCAGGCGCGTCTTGCCTTCCTCGATGTGGCGATAAATGTTCTCCAGAACGACGATGGCATCGTCCACCACCAGGCCGATGGCCAGCACCATGGCCAGCAAGGTCAGCGTGTTCACCGAGAAACCGAAAAAATACATGATGCCGAACGCGCCGACCAGCGACACCGGGATGGTGACGATGGGGATCAGGCTGGCCCGCACATTGCGCAGGAAAAAGAAAATGACCAGCACCACCAGCACGATCGCTTCGCCGATGGTGTGGTACACCGACCGGATGGACTCCTGGATGAACACCGAGCTGTCATACGCCACGGCCAGCTTCATCCCGGCAGGCAAGGTTTCGTTGATCTGGGCGACTTCGGCGCGCACCGCCTTTGAGAGGTCGAGCGGATTGGCGGTGGACTGCTTGGTCAGGCCGATGTTCAGGCCGTCGTGGCCGTTGAAACGCGACAACTGCCGCTCTTCGGCCGGGCCGATGCGCACGTCCGCCACATCGGCCAGCCGCACGGGGTAGCCTTTCACGTTGGCCACGATGACTTTGCGGAATTGTTCGACGTTGTGCAGGTCGGTCGAGGAAACGACCGAGAATTCCCGGTCCGCGGACTCGATCCGGCCGGCAGGAATCAGGACGTTCTGCTGGCCCAGCGCGGACTCCACGTCCTGCACGGTCAGGCCATAGGCCGCGAGCTTGGCGCGCTCGACATAGATGCGCATGGAAGGCTGGCGCTCGCCGTAGATCCGTACCTCGGCGGCGCCTGGCAGGACCGACAGCCGCGTCTTGACGTAGCGGTTGATGTAGTCCGACAGCTCCAGGGTCGAATAACTACCCGGCTCAACGGCCAGGAAAATGACCGGCGTGGAGTCGGCCTCGACCTTGCTGATGATGGGCTCATCGACCTCGTCGGGCAGATAGCGCCGCGCGCGCGATACCTTGTCGCGCACGTCGGCTGCCGCCGCATCGGGATTGCGGGAAAGATTGAAGGTGATATTGATGAAGCTGCGTTCGGAGCGGCTGCCCGACGTCATGACATCGACGCCCTCGATGCCGGCCAGTTGGTCTTCAAGCGGCTTGGTGACCTGCGACTCGACCACTTCGGGGGACGCCCCCTTGTAGGTCGTGACCACCGAGACCACGGGCTCGTCGATGGCGGGATACTCGCGCACGGTCAGGCGCTGGTAGGAAATGATCCCGACCAGCACGATCAGCAAGGACAGCACCGAGGCGAACACCGGGCGCTTGATGCAGACTTCGGACAGGATCACGGCCCCGCCTCCCCGATCACGAATTGCCCGACCGTTCGGCCGGTGCGACGACGCGCACAGCGGCGCCTTCGGACAGCTTCTGCAAACCGGCCACGATCACCGTGTCGTCCTTGCCCAGGCCATCGAGTATCTCGACCTTGCCGGCCCGCCGCAAGCCCAGGCGCACCGCAACGCGACGCGCCTTGCCCGCCTCGACCCGGAACACATGATGGGCGTCTTCCGACGGCATGATGGCCGCCTCGGGCACCATGAGCGCCTGCTCATCGGCGAACTGCAATTGCACACGTGCGAACATGCCCGGCCGCAGAAGACCGTCGGCATTGGGCACGTTGGCGCGCAGCAGAATGGAACGCCCCCCGACGTCCACCAGGGGGTTGATCGCCCCCACGACCCCTTCGCGGCTCACCCCGGGCAGGGCATCGAAGCTCAGGGACAGTCTTTGACCGTTCCGGATCTGCGCCAGATACTGCTCGGGCACACGGAAGTCGACCTGCAAGGGGTTGAATGATTCGATCGGGACGAGATCGGTGCCCGGACTGACGTAATCGCCCACAGACACCTGCCTGAGTCCGATCAGGCCATCGAACGGCGCCTCGATGACGGTCTTGCCGAGCTGGGCGACAGCCAGCGCCACCGCCGCCTGCTGAATCTGGAGCTGGCTGGCCGCCTCGTCACGCGCCTGCTTGCTGATGAAACCTTGGCTGCTGAGTTCCTGGGCCCGGCGATTCTGGCTCGTGGCCAGACTGAGATTGGCCCTGGCCTGCTGCAGCTGCGCCTGCGCGACGCTGTCGTCCAGGCGGATCAGCACCTGGCCTCTGGCAACCTTGCCGCCCTCGGTGAAATTGATCTCACGAATGCGGCCGGTGATTTCCGGCCGCAGGATGACGGAATTTTCGGACCGCAAAGTCCCCACTGCCGACACGCCGCGCGGCAGGGACACGGTATCCACTGAGGCGACCTGCACAGCGACCGCCCCGGGCGCAGCCGCCGCCCCAGGGGGTTTCCTGGCCCCGGGCTCCGCGGCCGCCGGCCTGCCCTGTCCTCCAAGCCATCGCGTGCCCGCGACGCCCAAGGCAAGACCAAGCGCCAGCACCAAGCCATATGCAATTGTGTTCGTCTTCATCATGCCTCGCCCGCCCGCGCAAAACCCGAGCCACCCGAAGTAACTATTCGTTTCGCAAACGACAGATAGTAGCGCAACAAGGAGGCCTGCACAGCCCCCACTTACAGGCCGGTTTGAGCGCGCCGTTCAACGCGCCTGGCGGCGGGCTTCCTCCACCCCCAGATTGGCCAGTTCGTCAGCCCGCTCATTGCCTGGGTCGCCGGCGTGGCCGCGCACCCATCGCCAACTGAGTTCGTGTTCGGAGACGAGTTCATCCAGTTGCTGCCACAGATCGGCATTCTTGACCGGTTTCTTGTCGGCGGTGCGCCAGCCACGCCGTTTCCAGTTGGGCAGCCATTCGGTCATCCCTTTCTGGACATACTGCGAATCGGTGTGGATGACGACCGAACACCGCCGCTTGAGAGCCCGCAAAGCCTGGATCACAGCCATGAGCTCCATGCGGTTATTGGTGGTGTCGGCCTCTCCGCCGTGCAAGGTCTTCTCGTGCGGCCCCTGGCGCAACAAGACCCCCCAGCCGCCCCACCCCGGATTGCCTTTGCAGGCCCCGTCGGTCCAGATATCTACCTGACTCTTATTCATGAATTCCTTTGTTGATTGCCCCCCTTCTGAGAAGGGGGGTGACGGGATGATCAGGCCCCGGAATGCCGGCCAGCCACCACGCTTTGACTCCTGACACGCCTTGCGTTCTTTTTCCACGCCGGGCCGACCAGCCGCATGCAGGCCACCCGCTTGACCGCGGAAACGACATAGACCGAGCCGCAGATGGGCCACCAGCGGTCCCCTGCCGATTCCATGAAGGACCAGCGCTGCAGCCAGCGTTCGGTCTGGCAGGGCGGCGCGTAGCGGCCGAAATGGCCCCGATCGACCTCGAAGGACAATAGCTTGAACCAGTCTTTCAGGCGCGCAAGCGAGACCTGCAGATGCGCGGGAATGGGCGCGACGGGATCCAGACCGGGTAGCCGCGCGTGCAGCCCCCACAGGCTCCAGGGATTGAAACCCGAAACCACCACCTTACCTTCCGGAACGAGCACCCGCTCGGCCTCCCGCAGGACCTGGTGCGGACTATTGGAACACTCCAGCACATGCGGTAATATCAGAAGATCGATGCTCTGGCTGTCGAAAGGCAGGTTTTCAGGGTCGGCATATAACGTTGCACGACAATCCGCGGCATTGCCGGTGTCAAAATACGAATGAGTCCGACCCTTGTGTGGAATCCGGTTGGTTTCCAGCAGGTCCCACTCCGGCAGCCCGATCTGCATGGCGTGGTATCCGAACAGATTAGCCACCATCCCCGCGATCTTTTCTTGCTCCCAGCGCTTCACATAAGCGCCCGCAGGCGAACTCAACCATTGGGCGAGTTCGGCGATCAGCGGCTGGCCAGCGGTATCCGACACATGAGCTCCTTGCATGATGGTTCGCTAAAAATGACGACTCGAGACAACGACCGTATCCAACTGATTCCCCTGCCCGCGCTCTCCGACAACTATATATGGTTGTTGCGCAAGGGCTCGCATGCCGTCGTGGTGGATCCGGGTGTCGCCGAGCCCGTCACGCAATACCTGGCACGGCACGGCCTGGTTCTCGACGCCATTTTACTGACCCATCACCATGGTGACCATGTCGGTGGGGTCGACGAGCTTGTCTCGGCCACCGGCGCGAAGGTCTATGGCCCCATCGGCGAGACCCTGCCGCGCTGCGATGTCCGGCTCAAGGAAAACGACGAGATCACCCTCGAACACCTGAACCTCACCCTCTCCATCCTCGACATCCCGGGCCACACCGCCGGGCACATTGCCTACTTCGGCTACCTCAACGCCAGCCAACCGGCCGTGTTTTGTGGTGATACACTATTTGCCGCCGGATGCGGCCGCCTTTTCGAAGGCACCCCCGCACAGATGGTCGAGTCCCTGGGCAAACTCAAGGAACTCCCGCTGGACACCCTCGTGTGCTGTGCGCACGAATATACCTTGGCGAACCTGCGCTGGGCCCTGCAGGTCGAACCCGGCAACCAGGCCCTGCAGCAACGATGGCAGGCGGCGCAACGTTTGCGCGCCGAAGGCTTGCCCACCCTGCCGTCGACCATCGGGCTGGAACTCGAAACCAATCCGTTTTGCCGGCCCCTTCAGCAAAGCGTCTCGGATGCCGCCACCGCCTACGCGGGCCGGCCCCTGACATCTGCCGTAGCCGTATTTGCGAGTCTGCGAGAATGGAAAAACAACTTCTGATCGAACCCTGACCCATGAACTGCCTGAGAATTTTCATCCTGCTCATCGTGGCAGTTCTGGCCGGATGCGCCAGCACTTCACAAAAACAGACCGCCAATCGCGTCTACACCGCGGCCGAAACCTCCCGCACCGTCGACCTCACCAACCCCCCACGCGACATGTGGGACCGCATCCGCCGCGGTTTTGCCATCCCCAATCTCAACACCGACCTGACCGCCCAATGGACGGACTACTACGCCTCTCACCCCGAGGCGGTCCACCGCATGAGCCAGCGGGCCGGCAAATATCTGTATTTCATTGTCGACGAGCTTGAACGCCGGGGCATGCCGACCGAGCTCGCGCTGCTTCCATTTGTCGAAAGCGCCTACAACCCCACCGCGCTGTCCAAATCCAAGGCATCGGGGTTGTGGCAATTCATTCCAAGCACAGGCCTGCACTACAACCTGCAGCAGGACTCCTGGCGCGATCAGCGGCGGGACCCCATCGCATCCACGCACGCAGCGCTCGATTACCTGAACTATCTGTACGAGTTCCAGGGCGACTGGTATCTGGCCCTGGCTTCCTACAACTGGGGCGAAGGCGCCGTGCGCCGCTCCATGGACAAAAACATCAACAACGGCCAGCCTGCGGACTACAACTCCATCAACATGCCGGACGAAACCCGCAATTACGTCCCCAAGCTGCAAGCCATCAAGAACATCGTCGCGAACCCGTCCAAGTACGGCATCAAGTTGCCCTACGTCAGCAACACGCCGTATTTCACGGCGGTGCGCAAGACACAGACCATGGACGTCGAAGTGGCCGCCAAACTCGCCGAAATACCGGTCGAAGAATTCAAGGCGCTCAATGCCTCGTACAACAAGCCGGTCATGCTGGCCGAACACGCGCCCGTATTGCTGCTGCCCGCCGATCGCGCCGACATCTTCAAAGCCAATCTCGAAGCCTACACGGGCCGCCTCAGCACGTGGCAAACCTACCAGGCCCGGAACGGCGAATCCTTCGCCGAAATCGCCAAGCGGCACGGCATCAGCCTGGGCACGCTCAAGGCCGCCAATGGGCTGGGCCCCAAGGAATCCCGGGCGGTCGCCCAGACGTTGCTGATCCCCGCCGGCGACAAGGGCCCGGGCATCCAGTTGGCCTCGCTCGAATACCCCTATGGCGACACCCCCGAGGCGGCTGCCAAGCCGTCGCTGCGCAACGCCTCGGTCCAGAAGCAGGGTCGGGACATCGTCGTCAAGCGCAACGTCAACGTCCGCATCCACACGGTCCGCAAGGGCGAAACCCTGTTCTCGCTGGCCAAGCTCTACAACACCTCGGTCGACGAACTGCGCCGGCTCAACAACCTCAAGGGCAACGCTCTGGCCTTGGGCAAACAATTGCGCGTCCCGGGCACCAAAGTCCGCGGCTAGTTTCTCTTACACACACAGGATCACACAAATGGGTTTCTTAAACGGCAAGCGCATCTTGATCACCGGCGTGCTTTCCAACCGCTCCATCGCATTCGGCATCGCCCAGGCGTGCCGGCGCCAGGGGGCCGAGCTTGCGTTCACCTATGTGGGCGATCGATTCAAAGACCGCGTTTCCGAATTCGCGGCCGAGTTGGGCAGCAACATCGTGCTGCCCTGCGACGTCTCCGAAGACGCCCAGATCGAGGCCACCTTCGCCGAACTCGGCAAGCACTGGGACGGCCTGGACGGCCTGGTGCATTCCATCGGCTTTGCTCCGCGCGAGGCCATTGCGGGCGACTTCCTCGAAGGACTCTCGCGCGAGGCATTCCGCGTCGCCCACGACATCTCGGCCTACAGCTTTCCGGCGCTCGCAAAAGCGGCGCTGCCCATGCTCAAGGGCCGCAACAGCTCTGTACTGACGCTGACCTACCTGGGCGCCGAAAAGGTCGTGCCCAACTACAACACCATGGGCCTGGCCAAAGCTTCTCTGGAAGCCAGCGTCCGCTACCTGGCCACATCGCTGGGCCCCATGGGCATCCGCGCCAACGGCATTTCGGCCGGTCCCATCAAGACGCTCGCTGCCAGCGGCATCAAGGATTTCGGCTCCATCCTCAAGTTCGTCGAAGCCCACGCCCCCTTGCGCCGTAACGTCACCATCGAAGACGTCGGCAATGTCGCGGCCTTCCTGTTGTCCGAGCTGGCCGCCGGCGTCACCGGCGAGATCACCCACGTCGATGCCGGCTTTTCCACCGTCGTACCCGGCATGGAATAAGCTCAACTCCCTGGAAAAAACACCGGCGCACCCCCTGGCTTCCAGGGGGTGTATTTATTCATGACCCGCGCGAACAAGGGCGAGGCAAGCCAGTCAGACAGCCAGCGCCGCAAATGGGGCCAGGGCTGGGCATCGAACCACTCGGCATCGACGCCGGCAAACTGCCGCACAAAGGGCGCCAGCGCCATATCGGCCAATGAGGGGTGGTCGCCGAAAAGACAGACGGCCGATGCCAGACGCCGTTCCAGCCCCAACAGCCAGGCGGCCCCCTGCGCACGATGGAAATCCGGCCCTTCGCCGGCCAGTGGCTCTTGGCGCTGCGGGTACTTGTAGCAATCCAGATGCCGTTTGAAAGCGCCATCGTTCTCGGCGATCAGGGCCAACATGTGTTCCAGTCCGACACCCGCCGGTGCCAGCCAGTGCATGGGGTCATGGCGGCGCAACGCCCAAAGCATGATGTCCAGGCTTTGTTCCAGCACCTTCCCGTCCGGCAGGACAAGAACGGGCACCGTGCCTTTGGGTGATGCCTGCAAAAGGGCCTGGGGCTTGTCGCGCAGAACGACCTCACGCAGTTCGCAGCGCACGCCGCTGGCTGCCAGGGCCAGACGGGCCCGCATGGCGTATGGACAGCGGCGAAAAGAATACAGAATGGGAAGCCGGTCCGTCACGGCTGGCGCACGCATTGCGCAGCGGATTTCAGACAGGCTTCGGCCTCGGCGTTGATCCGGCGAACGACATCACCGGCATGTTCGACGCCATTGATGAGATCGACGTTCTCGCCCGCCCACACCATGGCCGTATCGTAATCGCCATCGCTCGCCGCAGCCCAGAAGCCCGGACCTTCGACAGGCAGGGCCTGGGCCAACTCCGGCTCGCGCCCTTCCCAGCGGCTCATGAAGTCGTTGTGCAAGGCACGGCCAGTGTAGCCCTCGGGCCAATCGTAGCCGCGAACGATATCGAAGACCTTGGTACGCCGTGTCTGCTCGCCTTTGGCCTGCACGATGCGGCGCTTGGCCTCGTCGTGCCCTAAAGCCTCGTGCGTCGCATAAAAGCGCGTACCCAGCAGGACGCCTTGCGCACCGAGCATCAGGGCCGCCGCCAGGCCACGGCCATCGGCGATCCCCCCGGCTGCAAGGACGGGCGCTTCGGCGCCCACTTTGTCGACGACCGCGGGCACCAGAGGAAAGGTCGCCCTCGACCCGCCATGCCCGCCGGCCTCAGTGCCTTGCGCCACGATGAGGTCCGCCCCGGCGCGGCGCGCCAGCATGGCGCCGGCCACATCCTGCACCTGGCAGATCAGCTTGCAGCCTGCGGCCTTGATGGCCGGCGCGTAAGGCGATGGGTCGCCGAAGGAAAGCATCACGGCTTGCGGCTTGGCCCGCAGCACAAGTTCAAGTATGCCATCGCCCATGGCCCAGGTGATGAGGCCGACGCCCCAGGGCCTTTCCGTGCCCTTGCGTACCAGATCCAGTTCGTTGTCCAGCCAGTCGGCGTTGCCATAGCCGCCCCCGACCATGCCCAGACCACCGGCATTGGAAACCGCCGCCGCCAGGCGGCCACCTGCGACCCCGCCCATCGGACCCAGCACGATGGGGCAGTCGAGGCCGAACATGTCAGTCAGAGGGGTTGCGATCATGGTGAAGGTCTCCTGTTTGCTTGCGCAACTCGGTGCGCACACCGATGTGACGTTGCCGGCGGCGACGCGCAAGCTCGACCTGTTTCTGGCGCTCGCGAAAACGCTGCTCCTGCACTTCGGTGTGCTTGCCGTGACAATGAGGGCAACTGACGCCCTCGACGTAGAGCGGTGTAGCGGTATCGGCCTGGTTCAGCGGATAACGGCAGGCGCGGCAGAGCACATAACTGCCCTGTTCCAGACCGTGCACCACGGAGACCCGCTCATCAAAAACGAAGCACTCGCCCTTCCAGCGGCTTTGCTCGGCCGGTACCTCTTCGAGGTATTTGAGGATGCCGCCTTCCAGATGATAGACCTGTTCGAAACCCTGTGCCCGAAGATAGGCCGTGGATTTTTCGCAGCGGATGCCGCCGGTGCAGAACATGGCGACCTTGGTCTTGCTCTTGAGCACGCCCCCTTCGCTCGACTGCTCCTGCACCCATTGAGGAAACTCGGTGAAGCTGGCGGTATGGGGGTTCACGGCCGACTCGAAGCTGCCGATGGCGACTTCATAATCGTTGCGCACATCGACCACCACCACGTCGGGATCTTCGATGAGGCTGTTCCATTGCGCGGGCGGCACATACGTGCCGGCCATGGTGGAGGCATGCACGTTGGGCACGCCCATGGTCACGATCTCGCGCTTGAGCTTGACCTTGAGACGGTAGAAGGGCATCTCGTGCGCCCATGACTCTTTGTGAGTCAGGTTGGCCAGCCGCGGATCGCTGCGCAGGTGGGCCAGGACGGCGCGGATGCCGGATTCGGGGCCGGCGATGGTGCCGTTGATGCCCTCTTCGGCCAGCAGCAAGGTGCCGCGCACCCCGTGGCTGTCGCAGAATGCGAACAAGGGACCGCGCATCGCGGCAAAATCAGGCAAGTGGACAAACTTGTAAAGAGCGGCAACCAGAAAATCAGCCATGGCGAGTCACGACGAGGAAAACTGCCATTTTAGCCGGGAGGGCACCCGCTTGCGCGGGTGCTGCCGGGGAAGGCGGAATTCCGGACCGCGACCGGAGCCCGCCTATTTGACCGGAGCCTGTCTATTTATTTATCGCGCCGGCGGTCGTAGCGTTCGTTGCCCACGCCCCCCATGCTGATGATGCGCGGCGCGGAAGCCCGCCGGGCACGCTCACCGTTGATCGCTTGCCGCACGCTGCTTTTCAACGGACGAAATGGGGTGGGAGTACGTGGTTTGACCAGCATTCAATACCTCACTGAACTCGTGGAGTGATCGGTGGCACGGCGTCGGGACAGGCCCGACACCAGTTGTAACGCTGCAGCTCAGGCCGTAAGATAGCACTGGAATAAAGCAGAATGATGACATTTGGGGAAATCACCAATCCCTGGTCCACGCCCCGCCCTCCTCGCTCACGGAACCCGAACCGGACCGCATGAACATCACCATTCCCGACGACTACCAGGATTGCGTCCGACATCTGAAGTGCTTCGAGAAACTCGCGCGGCACACTGTGCAGATCTTCACCGACAGTTCCCGCGATCTTCTCGACCTGGCCTCGCGCTTCACCACGGCCGACGCGCTCGTTCTCACCCGCGAGCGCACCGCCATCACGGCTGCCTTGCTCGACCGCCTGCCCAGACTGCGCTTCATCAGCCAGACAGGCCCGGCCGGCAAGCACATCGATCTCGACGCGTGTACCGCCCGCGGCGTGGCCGTTGCCGAAAGCCGCGGCAGTGGCGCCGCCACCGCCGAGCTCACCTGGGCGCTGCTGCTGGCCAGCCGGCGTTTCCTCGTGGCCGAAGTCACGCGGCTGCGCGACGGGCTTTGGCAAGGCCACCTGGGCCAGCAGTTGCAGGGGCAACGCCTGGGCATCTGGGGTTACGGTCGAATCGGCCGCCAAGTGGCCGCCTACGGCAAGGCCTTCGGCATGCAGGTCTGGATCTGGGGCCGCGAAGGCTCCCTCAGCGGCGCAAAGGCGGACGGCTATGAGGTAGCCCCATCGCGCGACGCCTTTCTGGCTGAAAGCGATGTCCTGACCCTGCACCTGCGGCTCAACGACGAGACCCGCGGCCTGGTCACCGCCCGCGACCTTGCTCTCATGAAACCCAGCGCGCTGCTCATCAACACCAGCCGGGCCGAGCTCATACAGCCACATGCCCTGTCGCGGGCCCTGTGCGAAGGGCGCCCCGGTTTCGCGGCCGTGGATGTCTATGAAGAAGAGCCCGTGCTGGGCGGGCGCCATCCTTTGCTGCAACTGCCCAATGCGCTCTGCACGCCCCACATCGGGTTTGTCGAGCGAGACAACTACGAAGCCTTCTATGGCGGGGCCTTCGACAACATCGTGCGCTACCATGCGGGCGAATCCGTCACCCTGCTCAACCCGGAAGTCACACGGCACGAGAAACAACGGCGCCAGAGACTCCCGGCACACCCCTGAGCGCCCGCCTTCGGCGCCACCCAATTTCTTTCAGGACCACGGCCATGACCCCTTACACCGCTACGGCCGACATCACCCACTACATCGGCGGCCGCCGGCATGCCGGCGCCGCCGCACGCTTCCAGGATGTCTACAACCCCTCTCACGGCCGTGTTGCCCGACGCGTCGTCATGGCCGAGCCGGCCGACGTGGACGAGGCCGTCGCCGCCGCCCTGCGGGCCTTCCCGGCCTGGGCGGACACACCGCCTTTGCGCCGGGCCCGCATCATGTTCCGTTTTCTGGAGCTCATGACGCGGCATCGCGACACGCTGGCCGCCATCATCACGGCGGAACACGGCAAGGTATTCAGCGATGCCCAAGGCGAAGTGTCGCGCGGCATCGACGTCATCGAATTCGCCTGCGGCATTCCGCAGTTGCTCAAAGGGGACTACACCGATCAGGTGGCGGCCGGCATGGACAACTGGACGCTGCGCCAGCCGCTGGGGGTGGTGGCCGGCATCACGCCCTTCAATTTTCCCTGCATGGTGCCGTGCTGGATGTTTCCCATCGCCCTGGCCGCCGGCAATTGCTTCGTGCTCAAGCCCAGCGAACGCGACCCCTCCGCCGCCTTGTACATGGCCGAACTCCTCAAAGAGGCCGGCCTGCCCGATGGTGTATTCAACGTCGTGCAAGGCGACAAGACTGCCGTGGACGCCCTGCTTGCCAACCCGGACGTGCAAGCCGTCAGCTTCGTGGGTTCCACGCCCATCGCGCGCTACATCTACGAACAGGCGGCGCACTACGGCAAGCGGGTGCAAGCCCTGGGCGGCGCCAAGAACCACCTTGTGGTCATGCCCGATGCCGACATGGAGCAGGCCGTGGATGCCCTCATCGGTTCGGCCTACGGATCTGCCGGCGAACGCTGCATGGCGGTTTCGGTCGGCGTCCTGGTGGGCGACGTCGCCGACCGCCTCATGCCCTGGCTGGCCGAACGCACCCGCACACTGGTCGTGGGCGATGGCATGGATTCGCGCTCTGAAATGGGCCCCATCATCAGCCGCCAGGCGCTCGAGCGCATCGAAGGCTACATTGCCGTCGGCGAAGACGAAGGCGCCAAACTTGTAGTCGATGGCCGCCAACTGCGCGTATCGAGGCACGAAAAGGGCTTCTTCATCGGTGGCTCGCTGTTCGACCACGTCCAGCCAGGCATGCGCATCTACCAGGAAGAGATTTTCGGCCCCGTGCTGTGCTGCGTGCGGGCCGCCAGCTTTGCTCAGGCGCTCGAGCTCATCAACACGCACGGCTACGGCAATGGCGTTTCCTGCTATACGCGGGACGGGCACATCGCGCGTGAATTCGCCCGCCGCGTCCAGGTCGGCATGGTAGGCGTCAACGTTCCGATTCCGGTGCCCATGGCCTGGCACGGCTTCGGGGGGTGGCAACAATCCCTGTTTGGCGGCATGCACGCCTACGGCGAAGAAGGGGTGCGTTTCTATACCCGGCAAAAGAGCATCATGCAGCGATGGCCGGAAAGCACAGGCAAAGGCGCCGAATTCGCCATGCCCACGCCCGAATGACGGCGGGTGGCCATGCCGCCCGGTCTCGTGACACGCAAGCCATGGATATCAATTTATCAATTTATAAACTATAATTTTATTAATTGATTGAAGGGCAGCGGACTGCCCGCCTCAGCGACCGACCGGATAAACGATGAAGGCAATCCCCCATTGGCTGCGCGCTTACCAGAAACCCTGGCTCAGCGGCGACATCACGGCCGGCATGATCGTCACGGTCATGCTCATTCCCCAAAGCCTGGCCTATGCCATGCTGGCAGGCCTGCCGCCTGAAACCGGCCTTTACGCCAGCATCCTGCCCATCGTGGCCTATGCCGTGTTCGGCAGCAGCATGACGCTCGCGGTCGGGCCGGTGGCAGTCAGCTCGCTCATGACCGCCAGTGCCCTCGGCCCCCTGGCCGCCAGCGGGTCGGCCGAATACACCTCCCTGGCCATCCAGTTGTCGCTGCTTTCGGGATTGATGCTGGTGGTGCTCAGCGCCTTGAAGTTCGGTTTCCTCGCCCGGTTTCTCAGCCACCCCGTCATCAGCGGCTTCATCTCCGGTTCGGCCGTCCTGATTGCCGTCAGCCAACTCAAGCACCTGCTCGGCGTCAAGGCGCAGGGGGAAACCGTGGTCGACACCCTGGCCGGCCTCGTGCAGGCGCTGCCGCAGACCAAGCCGGTCACCCTCGCGCTGGGCGCAGGCAGCCTGGCCTTCCTGCTGTTTTCGCGTCGCCATCTGCCCCGTCTGCTGGAAGCGATGGGCCTACCTTCCAAGACCGCCGGAACCCTGGCCAAACTGGCCCCCATGCTGGCCGTCATCGTGTCCACACTCATCGTTGCCGCGCTGCGCCTCGACCAACACCAGGGCGTCAGTGTGGTGGGCGCCATTCCGCAGGGCTTGCCCTCCCTGAGCCTGCCCATGCCATCCGTGGCGCATCTGGATGCGCTCTGGCTGCCCGCACTGCTGATTTCGCTGGTCGGGTTCGTCGAGAGCGTCTCGGTCGCCCAGTCGCTGGCCCTGAAGCGGCGCCAGCGCATCGATCCGGACGGCGAACTGTTGGGCCTGGGCGCCGCCAACGTGGCGAGCGCGATCTCCGGCGGCTTTCCGGTGACGGGGGGCTTCTCGCGCTCCGTCGTGAATTTCTCCGCCGGCGCGCAGACCCCCTTGGCCGGCGTGATCGCGGCCGGGTTCATGACGATCATCAGCGTCTGGCTGACCGGCCTGTTCCACTACCTGCCGCACGCAGTCCTGGCGGCCACCATCATCGCCGCCGTCCTCTCGCTCATCGATGTCCACACCCTGCGCGAAGTCTGGGTCTACGACAAGACCGAGGCCCTGTCCCTGACGGCCACCGCCTCCGGGGTCGTCTTCCTGGGCGTGGAGGCCGGCATCCTGCTCGGCGTGGCGCTGTCGCTGGGCACGCTGGTCTGGCGCAGCAGCCACCCTCACATCGCCGTGGTGGGCCGCGTCCCCGGCACCGAGCATTTCCGCAATATCGAAAGGCACAAGACCCAGATCGAACCGGGACTGATCGCCGTCCGCGTCGATGAGAGCCTGTTCTTCGCCAATGCCAGCGTCCTGCTGGACAAGATCGAGGCGCTGGCCGATGCCGAGCCGGATACCCGGTTTGTGCTGCTGGTGTGCTCGGCCGTCAACCAGATCGACGCCACGGCATTGGGTGTGCTGGAAGACCTGGAACGCAGCCTGGCGGAACGGAATATCAGCCTGATCTTGGCGGAAGTCAAAGGCCCGGTCATGGATCGGATCCAGAATACCCATTTCGGCCACCGCATCGAGGGCAAGGTGTTTCTCAGTGTGCACGACGCATTCCGATATGTGGCCGAACACCGCCAGGCCGCTGGCACCCACCTTTCCAACTCCCCAACCAGAACGGAGATCTCAGCATGAATGCAAACATCGGCACCCTGGATCGCAGCTTGCGCATCATTGTCGGCCTCGTGCTCATCGTACTCGCCGCCATCGGCACCATCGGCTGGTGGGGCTGGATCGGAGTGATCCCTCTCGCGACCGGCCTGTTCCGCTTCTGCCCTGCCTATGCCCTGCTGGGCATCAAGACCTGCCCCATGCAAAAGCGCTGATCCGGCCATTTGGCCCCAGGCTCATTTGCCTCGTTCCCGCGCAAGCGGGACGGGGCGCCAGACTGTCGTCTTAGTTGCGATGACAGGCAATGACAACGTGGCCGGTCCGTCGCGGCGGGCTAGGATATTCACATATTGACACTTAAAGCGTTTCCGCCATAATGCCGTCCAAAGAATGGCAATCAACGGCAAACGGGGGAGACTCGCCTTGGCTCATTCACTTATCCGGCGCCTGATCGCGCCGGCGCTCGCCGGCTCCTTGCTGGCGGGATGCGGCAGCCTGCAAACCGCCGACTTCGATCCGTCCGTCGAAGATTGCCAGGCCGTGGGCTTTTCTTGCATGTCCATCGGCGACACCTACCGCGAGGCCGGCAACCCGACCATGGCCGAACGCTACTATCTGCTCAGCGCCCGGGCGGGCGATCCTGCCCGCCAGACGATGCTTGGCCGGCGTTATATGGCTGGCGCCGGCATCCGGCGCGACCCGCCTGCCGGAGAATACTGGCTCCAGCAAGCGGCAGCGCAAGGCCATGCCGATGCGCAGTACTACCTGGGTCTGGAATACGTCGGTGGCAAAAACCTGCCCAAAGACTATGCAAAGGCCGTGCACTGGTACCAGAAAGCGGCCGACCAGGGGGACCACCGCGCACAAAACAACCTGGGCGTGCGCTACGCGTATGGCCAGGGCGTCGAGAAGAACTACTACATCGCCCAAAGCTACTATCAGAAAGCCGCGGCCCAAGGCAATGAGCACGCCATCAAAAACCTCGCGTCCCTGGCCGACACGATGAAAGCCACTGACCCCAAGACATTGAAAGCCATGAAAGCCGCATCCAAGGCCGCGGAGTAAACTGAAAGTATAGGCACAGTGATCCGCGGAGGCTGCCATGAACAAGAATACTGTCATCCCCGACCTGTCCAATCTGTGGATGCCGTTCACGGCCAACCGGGCATTCAAGCATGACCCCAGACTGATCGTCGGTGCCCAGGGCATGTACTACACCAGTATCGACGGATCAAAGATCCTGGACAGCACATCGGGCCTGTGGTGCGTCAATGCGGGGCATGGGCGCCAGGAGATCGTCGACGCACTGGCCCGGCAGAGCGCCCAGCTGGATTACGCTCCCGGCTTCCAGATGGGGCACCCGAACAGCTTTCGGGCCGCAACGGCCGTGGCGCAGCTGATGCCCGAAGGGCTTGATCGCATTTTCTTCACCAACTCGGGTTCGGAGTCCGTCGACACGGCCCTCAAGATCGCTCTGGCCTACCATCGGGCCCGGGGCGAAGGCCAGCGTACGCGCTTCATCGGCCGCGAGCGCGGCTACCATGGGGTGGGGTTCGGCGGGATTTCCGTCGGCGGCATCACACCCAACCGCAAGGCCTTTTCCGGTGCCCTGCTGCCCAGTGTCGACCACCTGCGCCACACGCACGACCTCTCGCACAATGCATTCAGCCATGGCCAGCCGGCATGGGGGGCCCACCTGGCCGACGAACTCGAAGAGCTCGTGTCGCTGCACGATGCCTCGACCATCGCCGCCGTCATCGTCGAACCCATGGCAGGCTCGGCGGGCGTGCTGATCCCGCCGCTCGGCTATCTGGAAAGGCTGCGCGCCATCACCGAAAAACACGGGATCTTGCTGATCTTCGACGAAGTCATCACCGGTTTCGGCCGCCTGGGGGCCGCCACGGCCAGCGAGTTCTTCCAGGTCACCCCCGACATCATCACCCTGGCCAAAGGTATCAGCAACGCGGCGGTTCCCTGCGGAGCCGTGGCGGTCAGGCGAAGCGTGCATGACGCCATCATCGAGTCCGTCGACACGGGCATCGAGCTCTTTCATGGCTACACGTATTCGGGTCATCCGCTCGCCACTGCGGCCGTGCTCGCGACGCTGGACATCTATCGCCGGGAAGACCTGTTTGCCCGCGCGGCGGTCATGGCCCCCGTGCTCGAGAAGGCCGCGCACCGCCTGCAGGATGCCCGGCATGTGGTCGATGTGCGCAACCTGGGGCTGGTCGCCGGCATCGAGCTGGAGCCTCGTCCCGGCGCCCCGGGCGCGCGCACGGCTGAAGCCTTCAAGCGCTGCTTCGACAGCGGCGTCCTGCTGCGCTATACCGGCGACACCATCGCCGTCTCGCCGCCGCTCATCGTCGAAGAAGACCAGATAGAGCAATTGTTCTCAATCATTGCCGAGGTGCTCGACGGCATCGACTGAGGCATGCCCGGTGCCCGCCCAGGCCTCGACGGGCGGGCAGGCACAGACCAGATTGCGGTCGCCATAGGCATTATCCACGCGCCCCACCGGCGGCCAGTACTTGTTTTGCAGCAACGCAGGCACGGGATAGGCCGCCTCTTGCCTGGAATATTCGTGCTCCCATTCCTCTGCCAGCAGCATGTGAGCCGTGTGCGGCGCATTGCGCAACAGGTTGTCCTCCGCATTGCGCTCGCCGCTTTCGATCTGCGCGATCTCGGCGCGGATGGCGATCATGGCCTCGATGAAACGATCGAGCTCCGCCAGGCTTTCCGACTCGGTCGGTTCGATCATCAGCGTGCCGGGAACGGGGAAGCTCATGGTCGGCGCGTGAAACCCGTAGTCCATCAGACGCTTGGCGATGTCCTCGGCCGTGATGCCGCAGCGGTCTTTGATACCGCGGATATCGATGATGCATTCGTGCGCCACGCGCCCCCCCTGCCCTGCATACAAGACGGGATAATGAGCTGCCAGGCGCGCCGCCACATAGTTGGCATTGAGGATGGCGATCTCCGACGCCTTCTTGAGCCCCTCCGCCCCCATCAGAAGAATGTAGGCCAGGGAAATCGGCAGGATGCCGGCCGATCCGTACGCAGCGGCGGTCACCGGCCCACACCTGTCATCGGGACGGGCCTGCAGCGGCGAGCCTGGCAGATACGGCGCCAGGTGGGACCGGACCGCCACGGGCCCGACGCCCGGGCCTCCGCCGCCATGAGGGATGCAGAACGTCTTGTGCAGGTTCAAATGAGAGACATCGGCGCCGAACAGCCCCGGCTGGGCCAGGCCGACCATGGCGTTCATGTTGGCGCCATCCAGGTACACCTGGCCGCCCGCCTCGTGGATGCGGCGGCATATCTCGACGATGCCCGGCTCGAAGACCCCATGCGTGGACGGATAGGTGATCATCAGGGCGGCCAGGCGCTCGCCCACACGGACGATGCAACGATCCAGGTCGGCAAGATCCACATTGCCGGCGTCGTCCGTCGCCACCACGACGACGTCCATTCCGGCCAACGCAGCCGAGGCCGGATTGGTGCCGTGCGCCGAGGCGGGAATGAGGCATACGGAACGCTGAGGCTGGCCCTGGGCCCGATGCCAGGCACGTATGGCCATCAGGCCGGCATACTCGCCCTGCGCCCCGGAATTAGGCTGCAGACTCACGGCGTCATAGCCCGTGATTTCGCACAGGGACGATGAAAGCAGGCCGATGAGCTCCTGGTAGCCGGCGCTTTGATCCGGCGGCACATAGGGATGGAGATCGCAAAACCCCGGCCAGGTAATGGGCAGCATTTCGGCCGTGGCATTGAGCTTCATGGTGCATGACCCGAGCGGAATCATGCACCGATCCAGTGCCAGGTCTTTATCGGACAGGCGGCGCACATAGCGCAGCATCTCGGTTTCGGAACGTATCGACGAAAATACCGGATGCGTCAGAATGGCCGAGCGACGCTGCAGTTCGGGCGGAATGCCCTCTTCGGATGACGCGGATTCGTTCGCCACCCGATGCGTCCACGCAAGCCCCAGGCCTTTTGCCAGGGCCCGCAGCAGTTCGTCGACGTCTTCGTCGACGACAGTTTCGTCCAGCGATATCGCCAGCCGGCGATCGTCCACCCTGCGCAGATTGATACCTGCCGCGAGCGCGCTTTCGAGCAGCGCCGGGGCCTTATCGCCCGCATCGACGCACAATGTGTCGAAAAATTGGTCGTTCAGCACTGCCAGCCCCAGGCGCCCGAGCGCCTGCCGCAGGCAAGCCGTCTGCTGGTGAACCCGCTGGGCGATCCGGCGTATGCCGCTGGGCCCATGCCAGACGGCATACATGCCGGCCATGACTGCCAGCAGCACCTGTGCCGTGCAGATGTTGGACGTCGCCTTCTCGCGGCGTATGTGCTGCTCGCGCGTCTGCAAGGCCAGGCGCAGAGCGGTCGCACCAAAGCGATCGCGCGAAACGCCCACGAGACGGCCCGGCAGGCTGCGCTTGAGCGCATCCCGACAAGCCATGAACCCGGCATGCGGACCGCCGAAACCCATGGGAACACCGAAGCGCTGCGCCGAACCCACGGCGATATCCGCCCCCCACTCTCCCGGCGGCGCCAGCAGTGCCAGCGCCAGAAGATCGGTGGCCACGGCGACGATCGCGCCGCGCGTTTGCACGGATGCGCACAAGGCGCGGTAATCAGCCAAACCGCCCAGGCTGTGAGGGTACTGGAGCAGCACCCCGAAACAGTCCGGCACGCCCTGGGCCTCGTCGCCGACGACCAGATCGAAACCCAGGCCATGAGCCCGCATTTCAAGGACTGCGAGTGTCTGCGGATGGCAGTGGATCGAGGCGAAAAACACCTGGCTGCGCGAACGCGACTGGCGCCGCGCAAGCCCCATGGCCTCGGCCGCGGCGCTGGCTTCATCCAGCAGCGAGGCATTGGCGATATCCAGGCCGCACAGATCGGCCACCATGGTCTGGAAATTGAGCAGCGCCTCGAGCCGGCCCTGCGAGATCTCGGGCTGATAGGGCGTATAGGCGGTGTACCACGCCGGATTCTCCAGGACGTTGCGCCGGATGACCGGCGGCACATGCGTACCGTAGTACCCCTGGCCGATATAGCTGCGCAACACGCGATTGCAGGCCGCCATGCCTTCGAGCTGTTTCAGGATACTGGCTTCACTGCGCGGTCCGGGCAAGGCCAGCGCATCACGCTTGAGAATGGCGGAAGGGACGATTTCTTCGATGAGGGCGGACACACTGCCGACCCCCAGCACATCCAGCATCACGGCCTGCTCGGCCTCTGAGGGCCCGATATGCCGGGCAATGAAATCGGAATCGGGGTTCAGGTCTCGCAGCATACGTCACCGGGAAAAGGCCGCGCTTCGATGCCGACGACCGCGCCCGCCGCGCGGATCGGCGGCGCGGACAGGGTAAATGTGGACTCAGGTGTTCGTCGATGCCAGATAGCCCGCGCCATCCAGCAAGGTATCCAGATCGGCCCGATTGACAGGCTTGATCTTGAAGATCCACGTGTCGTAGGCCGACTGATTGACGAGTTCAGGCTGGGCCTCGAGCTGCTCGTTGAACTCGACGATGCGTCCCGCCACCGGCGCATAGATGTCGGAGGCTGCCTTCACGGATTCGACCACGCCGGCGACTTCCCCGGCCGCCAGGTCGGCCCCCACCTTGAACTCGCCCACGAACACCAGATCGCCCAACTGATCCTGGGCGTTGTCCGTGATGCCGACCTGGAAGACATCGCCGTCGGCCTTGACCCACTCATGCGTAGCGGTGTACTTGCGATCTTCGGGTAGATTCATTTTGACCTCTTGATAACGAAATAGTGTTGTGCAAACCTGAACGGGCGACCGGCCTTATTCAGGCGGGCTGGACCAGGATTTTCCCACGACGCACGAAAGGCGGCTTGACGATGCGCGCCGGCAGCCAGCGCCCACGCAACTCGACCTGCACCTCGTCGCCCGCCTGCACCCCTGACGGCACGCGCGCCAAGCCAATGGACACACCCAGGGTGGGCGACATGGTGCCGCTGGTGATTTCGCCGTCGCCCAGGGCGGTGCGCAGCGTCATGTGCGCACGCATGACGCCGCGATCGCAAAGCATGACCCCCACCAGGTGACGCGCCGCAGATAGAGCCTCGATGGCATCGCGGCCCACGAACTCGCGGTCGGGGTCGCTCAAGGAGACCGTCCAGGACAGGCCCGATTCGTCCGGGGTGACGGATTCATCCATGTCTGAGCCATACAGGTTCAAGCCGGCCTCCAGCCTGAGCGTGTCGCGGGCCCCCAGGCCGCAGCGCCGCACACCGCGCCCGGCCAGGTCTTCCCAGAGTGCCTCGGCCTGCCCCACCGGCAAGATGATCTCGAAGCCGTCCTCGCCCGTATAGCCCGTGCGGGCCACCAGGGTGGCTGAATCGACGAACGCCGCGGTGAAAGGCCGCAGCGCCTGCGTTGCGCCCTGCCAGGCGGGCCGCGACGCCCACACCGCACCGCGGGCATTGGGGCCCTGCACGGCCACCATGGCCAGATCGCGGCGAGGGTCGAGCGCGACATCGAAGTTTTCACTGTGCGCCACCTGCAGCATCCAGGCAATGTCGGCATCGGCCGTCGCCGCATTGACGACGACACGCCACTGAAAATCGCCCAGCTTGTAGACGATGAGATCGTCAATGACACCGCCCTCGGGATTCAGCATGCAGGAATACAAGGCCTCGCCCGGCTGGCTCAGCCGATCGACATCGTTGGCCAGCAGACGCCGCAGGTAACGAGAGGCTTCGGCCCCCGAGACATCGATGGACAGCATGTGCGACACGTCGAACATGCCCGCATCGCGCCGCACGGCGTGATGCTCCTCGATCTGGGAGCCGTAGGCCAGGGGCATTTCCCAGCCGCCGAAGTCGATCATACGTGCGCCGGCGCGCTGATGCGCCTGGAAGAGAGGGGTGCGCTTTAAGGCGGCGGACATAGACAACTCTCCGGAAGAACCACTGTCGGCGCTGGCAGGATAACGCGAAAGCGTCGGCTCGCCAAGACCGGAAATCAGCCGCCTCGGCTCAGGTGCCGGCCGCAGGCCACCCCCGAAGACCAGGCCCACTGGAAGTTATACCCGCCCAGCCAGCCAGTGACATCCACCGCCTCGCCGACGAAGTACAGGCCCGGCACCTCGCGGGCCTGCATGCTCTTCTGGTCCAACCCCGCCGTGTCCACGCCGCCCCGCATGACTTCCGCCTTGCGGTATCCGGCCGTGCCGGTCGGCGTGATGGTCCAGCCATGGATCCGCTCGGCCACGCGTCGCAAGGTGCGATCCGGCAAGTCCGCCAGGCGGGCGCCTGCAATGTCCTCGTTTTCGGTCTGCAGCCATTGCTCGGCCAATCGTCGCGGCCACACCGCCGCCAGCATTGAGGCCAATGTCTGGCGGCCGCCCTGCTTGGCGTTTATCCATTCATCGCCGAGACTGCGCCCGGGAACAAGGTCGAGAGCGATCGGCTCACCGGGGTTCCAGTAGCTGGATATCTGCAGGATGGCCGGACCGGAAAGCCCGCGATGCGTGAACAAAAGATCTTCCAGGAAAGCGGCACGATGCCGGCCCTGACCGCAGCGCACTTCTGCCTCCAGCGACACACCGCTCAAGGCCGAAAACCTTTGCCACGATTCGCCGTCAAAAGTCAGAGGCACCAACGCGGGCCTGGGCTCCACCACTTTCAGTCCGAACTGGCGCGCAAGCCCCAGGGCATAATCCGTCGCGCCGAGCTGCGGGATCGCCATGCCCCCGGTGGCCACCACCAGTTGCGCCGCCTGCACGGGCCCGGTCGACGTCCCGAGCACGAAGCCATTTTCATTACGCGCGACGGACTGCACCGTGCACGGCATGCGCCAGCTTACCTTCCCGGCCTCGCATTCGCGACGCAGCATGGCAATGATGGATTCACTGGAGTCGTTGCAGAAAAGCTGGCCTTTGTGCTTTTCATGCCAGGCGATGCCATGGCGCTCGACCAGGTCGAGAAAATCCCTGGGCGTGTACGCCGCCAGCGCCGAACGGCAGAAATTCGGGTTACGCGAAAGAAAATTGGCCGGTCCTGCGCCGATGTTGGTGAAATTGCAGCGGCCTCCGCCTGAAATCCGGATCTTCTCGCCCAGGCGCTCGGCGTGATCCAGCAAGACCACTCGCAAACCGCGCTGGCCGGCCACGGCAGCGGCCATCATGCCGGCAGCGCCGGCACCGATGATGGCCGCATCAAAACGGGCAGGCACGCTTCAGTCTTCTCGGATGCAGTCGACGTAATAATGCAGCTTGCCGTCCAGCCCCCACTCTTTGGACAGGCCGTGGACATCGGTCTCGAAGCCGGGGAAACGCTCGTTGAACTCGCGCGCGAACTTCAGGTAGTCGATGATGCGCTGATTGAAGCGCTCGCCGGGGATCAGCAGCGGAATGCCCGGAGGATACGGGGTCAGCAATACGCCCGTGACACGTCCTTCCAGCTCATCGAGCCCCACGCGTTCGATTTCGCGATGCGCCATCTTGGCGTAGGCATCGGACGGCTTCATGGCCGGAACCATGTCGCTCAGGTACATCTCGGTCGTCAGGCGGGCGACATCATGATCGCGGTAGGCCTCGTGGATCTGTTGGCACAGGTCCCTCAGGCCCATCTGCTCGTAGCGCCGGTGCACCTTGACGAAGTCCGGAAGGATGCGCCACATGGGATGATTGCGGTCGTAGTCGTCCTTGAACTGCTGCAGCGCCGTCAGCAAGGTGTTCCAACGGCCTTTCGTGATGCCGATGGTGAACATGATGAAGAAGGAATACAGGCCCGTCTTCTCGATGACCACGCCATGCTCGGCCAGGTATTTGGAGACCAGGCCCGCCGGGATCCCCGTGGGACCGAAGGTGCCCGAGATATCCAGCCCCGGCGTGATGATGGTGGCCTTGATCGGGTCGAGCATGTTGAAGCCCGGCGCCAGGTCGCCAAAACCGTGCCAGGCGTCGTTGGCCTCGAGCAGCCAGTCGTCGCGATTGCCGATGCCGTCAGAGGCCAGCCGGTTGGGGCCCCACACCTTGAACCACCAGTCGTTCTTGCCGTACTCGGACTCGACCTTGCGCATGGCGCGCCGGAAATCCATGGCTTCGCTGATGCTCTCTTCGACCAGGGCGGTGCCGCCCGGAGGCTCCATCATGGCCGCAGCCACATCGCAGGATGCAATGATGGCGTACTGCGGCGAGGTGGACGTGTGCATCAGGAACGCCTCGTTGAACACGTTGCGATCCAGCTTGCGCGTCTCGGAATCCTGCACGGTGATCTGCGACGCCTGCGACAGGCCCGCCAGCAGCTTGTGGATGGAGTGCGTGACGAACACCATCGCATCCTTGGAGCGCGGCCGGTCCTTGCCGATGGCATGCATCTGGCGATAGAAGTCGTGGAACGGCGCATGCGGAATCCAGGCTTCGTCGAAGTGCAGCGTGTCGATCTCCGACCCGAGCTTTTCCTTGATCATCTCGACGTTGTAGCTCACGCCGTCATAGGTGCTCTGGGTGAGGGTCAGGATGCGCGGCTTCTTGTTCTTGAGCTTGCTGGCGAAGGGGTTCGCTTCGATCTTGCGCTGGATGCTTTCGGGTTCGAACTCGTCCAGCGGGATCGGCCCGATGATGCCCAGGTGGTTGCGGGTGGGCCGCAGGAACACCGGGATCGCGCCGGTCATGGTGATGGCGTGCAGGATGGACTTGTGGCAGTTGCGGTCGACCACGACCACGTCGTCGGCGGCCACGTTGGCATGCCAGACGATCTTGTTGGACGTGGACGTGCCGTTGGTCACGAAAAAGCAATGGTCGGCATTGAAGATGCGCGCCGCATTGCGCTCGGACTCCGCCACCGGACCCGTATGGTCCAGCAACTGGCCCAGTTCGTCCACGGCGTTGCAGACGTCGGCGCGCAGCATGTTCTCGCCGAAGAACTGGTGGAACATCTGCCCCACCGGGCTTTTCAAGAAAGCCACACCGCCCGAATGGCCCGGGCAGTGCCACGAATACGAGCCGTCGGAGGCATACTTGACCAGTTCCCGGAAGAACGGCGGCGGCAGGCTGTCGAGATAGGCGCGTGCTTCGCGGATGATGTGCCGCGCGACGAACTCGGGCGTATCCTCGAACATATGGATGAAGCCGTGCAGTTCGCGCAGGATGTCATTGGGGATGTGCTGCGACGTGCGGGTCTCGCCATACAGGTAGATGGGGATATCCTCGTTGCGGAAGCGCAGTTCGCCGATGAAGGTGCGCAGGTTCTTGATCGCGTTGGCGACGTCCTCGGGCGAGTCGACGTCGAACTCCTCATCGTCGATCGACAGAATGAAAGCGCTGGCGCGGCTTTGCTGCTGGGCGAACGAACTCAGGTCGCCATAGCTTGTCACACCCAGCACCTCGACGCCTTCGGCCTCGATCGCATTGGCCAGCGCACGGATGCCCAGCCCCGAGGCATTCTCGGAACGGTAGTCTTCGTCGATGATGACGATGGGAAAACGGAATTTCATGCGAATGGCTCCTGCTCAGGTGCGTGGCAGAGTCACGCCTTGCTGACCCTGGTATTTCCCACCGCGATCGCGATACGAGGTTTCGCAGACCTCGTCGCTTTCGAAAAACAACATCTGTGCACACCCCTCGCCCGCATAGATCTTGGCCGGCAGCGGTGTGGTGTTCGAAAATTCGAGTGTCACGTGGCCTTCCCATTCGGGTTCCAGCGGTGTGACGTTGACAATGATTCCGCAGCGCGCATAAGTGCTCTTGCCCAGGCAGATGGTCAACACATTGCGCGGGATGCGGAAGTACTCAACCGTGCGGGCCAGCGCGAACGAGTTCGGAGGAATGATGCACACATCCCCCTTGAAGTCGACAAACGACTTCTCGTCGAACGCCTTGGGATCGACGATGGTCGAGTTGATGTTGGTGAAGATCTTGAATTCATCGGCGCAACGCACGTCGTAGCCGTAGCTGCTCGTGCCGTAACTGACGATACGCCCCTTCTCGGTGCTGCGCACCTGACCCGGCTCGAAGGGTTCGATCATGCCCTCGCTCGTGGCGATGCGACGGATCCAGCGATCACTTTTAATGCTCATGGCCTGTACCTAATTGAGTGGGCGCCTATTTTATCGCTTTAACGGCTTTCGATGGCCGGGGCCCCATATTCGCCCGAAAATCTCATTCCCGGAAAAAAGTCCGGTAAATCAAGGCAATGCCATTTACCGTCCCGACGCTGAGCTCCGCCGTCAAACCGCGGGCCAGTTGATAGCTGAGTCGGCCCACCGTCCCAGTCTGCGACAGCGATTGCTCCAGGCTGACGGTAAAGCCCTTGGAGATCTGCTTGCTGGCCGAGACGAAGCGGCGTTCGAGATCGCTGGCGCCGCTCTGGTCGAGATCGCGCACGACGGACTGAGCAGGCAGAACACTGCCCGTGCTGCCCAGTTCTCCGGAACGCATGGTCACTTCATCCAGCCCGAACTTCCTGTAGAAGGGCTCCCCGCCGGTCAACAGCGACGTGCCCACCGAGAACAGCAAGGCCGCATCGCCGCCGGAATCGTCCGGCCCCCGGCCCAGCAACAGCCACGACAGCTTTTGCACGTCGCTTACCTCGGGGTAGGACACCAGATCGATGCGGGGGCGGCGCGGCGTGCCGGCCACACGCACGCCGGCCTCGACCGGCAGGCCCGTTCGCAAGGCCTCGATGTTGAGCACCGGATTCGTGATGTCCCCCTGGAAGGTGATCGAGCCGCGACGCAATTGCAAGTGCTGGCCATAGACATCGATGGCGCCGCCACGGGTTCGCAAAATGCCTTCACCCGTCATCTTGCCTTCGCGCAGCAGCAGCCGCAATTTTCCGATCAGGCCCGAGTCCACGCCATAGCCTGTGATGTAGAACCGCGGGCCCAGATCGATGCTCAGATCCATAGACAGATCCATCGGGGCCTTGGGTTCGGGCTTCTTCTGGCCCTTGCGCAACACGACGACGTCGCCGTCCACCGTGGGTACGCTGCTCAGCATGTCCAGATCGATCCAGCCCGCGTCCGCGACCAGCTCACCCGAAATGCTCAAGGCCTGGGTTGGCGCGTCCACCTCGAGCTTGCCCGTCACCATCGCATAACGGTCGGACCGCTGCAAAATGGGGTAGCGATGAAAATCGATGTCCAGCTTGCCGGCCATCTTGGTCATATCCCAGATTCCGCTCAGCGTCAGGGCGCCATTCTTGGCATCGGGATCCTCGGACACCCAGGTGGCCGTGCGCCACTCCTTGGGCTTGACGCGCAAGCGGGCCGGAAAGCGCAGGCTGTCCAGAATGAAGCGCTCATTGTCGAAATGGGCGGCCAGCGTGCCATCGAGCAGCCGCACACCGTCGTCCACGCGCACGACGCGAATCCCGGTACCCGTCATGGTGCCTTGTGTCGCCCAAGTGCCATCGGGGCGGCTTTGGGCTCGCAGATGCGCCTTGACCGCCCCACCGATGTCCATGGCATCGCCCGCAAAAATGCCCAGCCAGCCAAGATCCCGAACCTCGGCATCCAGCACCAGAGTCTTGAGGTCGCGAGGGTCGACCGTGAACCCGCCCCCCGGCGTGCTGCGCACCAGCACCGTGGCGGTCGCCCGGCCCTGGCCCATCTTGGCGGTTGCCACGTCGACATCAGCCGTCAGACGGCTGATGCCCGCACCCGTGGGCTTGGCCTCGACAGTCAGCTCGAGCTTCTCGAGCCCCAAGGGAAACTCGGGGTCGGCCGGCACGATCAGATCTCCCGACAGACGCCGCACATGGGCCGTCCCCGCCAGAGCCCCGGCTGACTTGAGGTTCCAGTCGGCGGCATAGACAATCTCGGTGTTCTCGACCCGAGGATCCATCTTGACCACGATGCGGCCCCTGTCCTGAGTTTCCGCCTCGTCGCGCCCCAGAGCCGCCCCCAGTTCGCGCAGCATGCGTCTGGACATCGCCAGGCGGCCAATGCCCCCCGAGGTCTCCCAGTCGGCCCCGCGACCACGCGAACCTTTGTGCGCGATGGTGACCGTCTGATTCTGCGGCAAGGTGACATCCAGCGATGCGGCCCCGGCCTGCCATTGCCAGTCGGGAGCCACCGCTGAAGGCGAAAACGAGAGCGGCATGGGCTCCCGCAGGCGCGCCCCCAGCCCCGCATGGCGCACATCCAGGGCGGCAAGGCGTCCTCGCCAGCCGGCCAATCCGGCCGCTCCAGCCGCCGGCGCCCAGCCGCCTGCCGCGTCCAGGCGCACCTGGACGGGACCTTTTCCGATTTCACTCTCCTTGCCCGGAGTGATCGCATACACGAGATCCGCTTTGACCTCATGAGACGACACCGTTCCGCCCAAGCCCATCTTGGCCTGAAGCCCTCCAGGCAACCCAGGCCAGAGTGCGTCCAGACGCGACAGCGCAACGTCCAGATTCAGCCGCGCGCCCGGTTCGTTCAACGCGCCCTGCCCCGCGATCCGATCCTTGCCCAGTCTCAGGTCCATATCGAATGCACTCAGACGCAATGTCAGGGCGTCCTCGAGCGTGGCCGGCGACGGGCCCGACAGGGCCAGCGCCTGATCCACAGGGGCGGCCACTTTGGCCTGCAGGCGCCCGCCCAACGCTTGCCCATTCCAACGCGACCCGTCCGCAATCTCCAGCTTCAGCCCGGCGGACTCGAACTCGTACTCCTGATGCAGCACCGCGTCGAAATCCACCGATGCCGTCACCATGCCCGCCGGCATCTCCGGACCCAGCGCCAAGCCCAGATTGAGCTTGTCCGCGGCCAGCCTGCCGGTGACGCGGTCGCGGCCGTCTCCGCCCGTTGCGGCCGCTTTCCAGTCGATCAAGCCCGTCAACGACGAGCCGTCGGCCAGATGCACCGACATGGTGCCATTGCGCAGCATGAACAACTCACGTGGCTGCAGATGCGCACTGATGTCCGCACGCACGTCCTGGCCGATGGTGCCGACCTTGAGATCCATGCCGTCGAACGAACCTGTCAGGTCGGCGATAACGTCCACAGCGCAGGCGGTGCTGATCCTGGCCAGCTCCGCCGCCGGCCCGTCCTGCCCTGCCGCGGGGGCCGCGCTCCGGACCGGCGCGGGCAGATCCGGCAAGAAATGCCGCAGGCAAAGCGGAGAATCCGCCTTGGCCGTATGCGCATTGGTCTTCAGATGCACGGACATCGGCCAGGGATCCGCCAACTTGAAGACCTTGAGCTCGCCTTCGATGTCGGCACTGATATCGTCACGTCCCAGGCGCAGGCTCTGAAACACCAGGGAGGCGTCCTCGTCGCTCAGCGCCAGCGCGGCCTGCAGGTTCTGCACATTGAGCAGGAACGGCGCGCCATTCAGCCGCAAGGTCAACTGATCCAGGGCGACGCGGTCGAGCGCCAGACGCACCGGCAATGCGGGCACGGAAAACGGCGCATCCGACGGGGGTTGATCCGATTGCAAGACATCGATATCGAGCTTGGCCACGGAAATGTTCCGCGCGTGCAGGCGGCGATCCATCAAGGCGCGCCAATCCACCTGCACGCGCAAATCGGTGATCGAGCCCTTGACGACCGGCAAGGCAAACGAGAGCTCATGCACGCGAAGGCCGCTCCAGAGCGTGCCTTCGACCCCATTGATCTGCCCGTGGATCTGCCGGGTGCCCAGCTCAAGCATCCAGCGCGTCCCCTGGGGCGTGGCGGCCATCCACGCGATGAAGCCCGTTGCCAGGACCAGCAAGGTCACGAACAACGGCCCCAGCCAGAGCATGAGGTTGCCGAAGAACCGCAGCACCCGCTTCAAAACGCAATCCCCATCGAAAAATGCACCCTCAACTGGCGCTCGCGCTGCCCATACGCCACGCTGACCTCGAATGGGCCGGCCGGTGTACGCACCAATCCGCCGATGCCATAGCCCACCGCCCATTTCATCGCGCCAAACGACTCAGCCGCATCGCCCGCGTCCACGAACACGCTCATGCCGAACATGTCCGAGAAATACCGCATGTATTCGACGCTGACCACCGCCAAGGCAGGGGCACCCACGGTGGCGCTGCCTCGAGCAAGGCCTATGCTCTGGTAGGCATAGCCGCGGATGGTCCGTGCGCCTCCAGTCCGATAGCCGAAATCCTCGGGCAGGCGCGACGTGTTGGACCAGACCTTGCCCACCTCGCCGCGCACGGTGAGAACATCGCGCTTGCCGACCTTCCACCATTGCTGGGCACGCAGGCTGCTGCGATAGAAGGGCTCGCCCTTATCCAGCGTGACGCCCGCCCCCAGCCCGAAATCGACCAGGTTGCCCTCGCGAGGATCGTATTTGTCATTCACGTCGCGCCGCAGCCATTGCCACGTCGCCACCAGGGTCGGCACCTCATAGTTGTCGGCCCCTTCGATGCGAGTCCGGTCATGCGCCACCAAGGCGCCCCAGCGCGTCTCGTACTCGACCCGGCTGTCCCCCGCCGCCTTGCGCGACTGCGACCGGTTCCAGCCCAGGCCGATGCGCCGGTTATCCACGCCCTCGATGTCGGAGTGGCTGAACAGAAGGCCGACACTGTCCTTGTAGCCGTCGAGGGTCGGAGCAAAATGCACGTCGTAGAAAACGCGCTGGCGGTTCTTGTCGACGCCCGCGCCGGTTTCGATCCAGACCGGCTGGCCGAACACCACATTCTGGCGGTACAGCCCTTCGACACGCACCCCGTTGTCGCTGTCCACCCCCAGCGAGGCCGACACACGCCGCGCCGGCGCCTCGGCGACCTGGACCGTGACGGGCATTTCGACTTCGCCGTTGGGCAGCGTGCGGCGCAGGGCCGGGTCGCTGTTCAGCGCCACGGTCGCGCCGCGGAAAAAGGACGTGTCCTCCAGGGCCTGCTGCCATTCGTCAAGGCGTTCCTGGTCATACGGTTCGCCGGGCTCGAACCGGACATAACGATCGACGAGCGTGCGCGGCACCCTTTTCAGGCCGATGACCTGGACCTCGCCCATGCGCACGCGCGGGCCGCTGTCGATGGTCACGTCCAGCCTGGCCTGCGCCTCATCCGCATCGATGGTCGCCTGCGAATGCGTCATGCGGGCCAGGAAGAAATCCTTGCTCGAGACCTTGTCGAGCAGATCGGCCTTGGCATTGGCCCAGCTTTCATTGATGAAGGGCATGCCCTGGGTCAGCGGCCAGGCGTCGCGCAGCGCGCCGGCCCGGGCCTTGAATCCGTCCGTGGCCAGTTGCCCGGAGAAATCCAGCGCGACATCCGCAACCTTCGTGCGCTTGCCGGGCTCGATGGTGATGTCCCAGGTTTCGCCCAAAGGGTCCTCGCCGACCTCCAGCGTGACCTTTGGCGAGAAATAACCCTGCGTCTCCAGCGCGGACAGCGTGGCGTCACGCGCCCTGCGCCGCAGACGCGACAGCTCGCCACCGTCCTGGTCCTCCGCCAGGCGCGTGATGGCGTCGACCGCCCCGACAATGGCCTTCAAGGCCTCGGGAGGCACGCCGCCCGGGTCGATCGTGACTTCGGGCGCCGCGGCCAGGACGGCCCGTGACCAGGCGGCCGCGGCGACAATGAGGCAAAGAAACGCGCCCCGCATCAGGATCAGTTGCTACGGGCAACGACCGTAGGCATCTTGGCCGACATGTCCCGGGGCAATGCGGCCACCTGCACGGCCACCTTCCAGGCGATCTCCTTGTACAGCGCCGCCACCTTGCCCTCGGGCTCGGCCACGACCGACGGACTGCCGGAATCGGTCTGGGTACGGATCTCGATGGCCAAGGGCAGCGAACCCAGCCAGGGCAGATTGAACTCCGCCGCCATGTCACGACCGCCGTGCTCGCCGAAAATGGGTTCGGCGTGCCCGCATTGCGAACAAATGTGTATCGACATGTTTTCGACAACGCCCAGCACCGGGACTTCGACCTTCTGGAACATGCGCAAGCCCTTGCGCGCATCCGCCAAGGCGAGATCCTGGGGCGTGGTGACGATGACCGCCCCCGCCACAGGCACCTTCTGCGAAAGCGTCAGGGCAATGTCGCCCGTACCGGGCGGCATGTCGACGATGAGGTAATCGAGATCGCGCCAATTGGTCTGGCGCAGCAACTGCTCGAGCGCCTGGCTGACCATGGGGCCGCGCCAGATCGCCGGCGCGTCTTCGTCGATGAGAAAGCCGATGGAGTTGGCCTGCAGGCCGTGGGCCTCCATGGGTTCCATCGTCTTGCCGTCCAGGCTCTTGGGCTTGCCCGTCAAGCCCAGCATGATGGGGACGCTGGGCCCGTAGATGTCGGCGTCCAGCAAGCCGACGGATGCGCCTTGCGCACGAAGGGCCAGCGCCAGGTTGACCGCCGTGGTGCTCTTGCCCACGCCCCCTTTGCCGGAGGCGACGGCGATGATGTTGCGCACGTTGGGCAAGGGCTTGAGGCCGCGCTGGACCGCATGAGTCGCCACCTTGACGGCGAAGTCGAGCCTGCCGAGCTCCAGGCCCTGCTGCTTCAAAACTGTTTCAATGCGTTGTTGAAGCTCGGGATGCCCATTGTGCAATGGATATCCCAGCGCTAAAGTAAGATTGATGCGCTGGCCTTCACGCTGCAGTGTGCTGTCCTTGAGTACGGGCCCCAGCTTCCGGTTGGTGTTCGGATCGACGACGTCGGACAATGCAGTACGCAATGCCTCGGGCAGTTGCTCTGCGGTTGTGCTCATGTTTTTGCCTCGGTTGAAGAATTTCATCGGTACAGCCTCAAGAATAGCGGATTCACGGAACTATTTTCTTCCCAAGGGGTCATCACTATCAAGATGAACACACTTTCACAAATCCTTCGCGGCGTGCTTTTCCTGGTCCTGGCCATCAGCGGCGCCATCATGGCGCTGGTCTTCATGGTTTCCACGGCCATTGCCGTCGCCATTCTCTATGTCGTCGCCCGCATCAAGGGACGCCCGTTCGGGGTGCGCGCCTACTGGGAAGAACGCCGCCAGCCTGCCGGCACGGCAAGAAAGTTCCAGCCCAAAGACGTGGTCGACGTCGAAATGCGCGAAATCCGCTAAGCACCGCGCCCCTCCGCCCAACGGGCGCCGCACAGGCCCCCGGCCTCTCCGCACGACCCTGAACAGGGTCCATTCATTCATTACAATATAGGCTCTTGCCCTCGGGCAAGGCCAGGCTTCGCATGCCCGGCGCCCTTTCACCCTCCATTTTTCGCCCAATTTCATGCCGCGCACGATATTCGTCACCACAGCCCTGCCCTACGCCAACGGTTCCTTCCACATCGGCCACATCATGGAGTACATCCAGGCCGACATCTGGGTCCGTTCGATGCGAATGTCCGGGCATACGGTGCATTTCGTCGGCGCGGACGATGCCCACGGCGCGCCCATCATGCTGAAGGCTGAAAGCGAAGGCATCACGCCGCAGCAGCTCGTTGCGCGCTACGCCAGCGAACGCCCCCGCTACCTCGACGGCTTCCATATCCGCTTCGATCACTGGCACACGACCGATTCGCCGGAAAACGTCGCCCTGTCGCAAGACATCTACCGTGCCCTCAAGGCGGAAGGCCTCATCGCCACGCGCAGCATCGAGCAGTTCTACGACCCGGTCAAGGGCATGTTCCTGGCCGATCGCTACATCAAGGGCGAATGCCCCAAGTGCCACGCCAAAGACCAGTACGGCGACTCCTGCGAGGTCTGCGGCGCGGTCTATGCGCCCACCGACCTGATCAACCCGTATTCCACCCTCACTCGCGCCACGCCGGTGCTGAAGTCGTCCGAGCATTTCTTCTTCAAGCTGTCCGATCCCCGCTGCGTGGAGTTCCTGCAGTCCTGGACCACGGGCAGCAATGCCAACGGCAACAAGCACCTGCAGCCGGAAGTACTCGCCAAGACACGCGAGTGGCTGGGTTCGGGCCAAGATGACAGCGAAGCCAACCTGGCCGACTGGGACATCTCGCGTGACGCGCCCTACTTCGGCATCGAGATTCCCGATGCGCCAGGCAAGTACTTTTATGTCTGGCTGGATGCGCCGGTCGGCTATCTGGCGTCGCTCAAGGCCTATTGCGCGCTCAAGGGCATGGATTTCGACGGCCTGCTCGACCCCGCCGGCCCGACCGAACAGGTGCACTTCATCGGCAAGGACATTGTCTACTTCCATGCCCTGTTCTGGCCCGCCATGCTGAAGTTCTCGGGGCGCAAGACGCCGGACGGCCTGCACGTGCACGGTTTCATCACGGTCAGCGGCGAAAAGATGTCCAAGAGCCGCGGCACCGGAATCTCGCCGCTGCGCTACCTGGAAATCGGCATGAACCCGGAATGGCTGCGTTACTACATTGCCGCCAAGCTCAATTCCCATGTCGAAGACGTGGATTTCAATCCGGACGACTTCATCGCCCGGGTCAACAGCGACCTGGTCGGGAAATACGTCAACATTGCCAGTCGCGCGGCCAATTTCATCAACAAGCACTTCGAGGGCAAGCTGGCCTACGAAGGCGATACGCAAATCCTGTGCGATGAAATCGCCGCTTTCACCGAAGCCGTGCGCGTCGACCTCGAAGCCCGCGAATATGGCCGCGCCATCCGCCAGATCATGGCCTATGCCGACCGCATCAACCAGGCTTTCGACGCTGCCCAGCCTTGGGTCATGGCCAAGGGACTGGCCCAGGCGGACGCGGCGCAAAAAGCCAGCCTGCAGGACATCTGTTCGCGGGCGCTGGCCGGCTTCAAGGCCCTGACGGTCATGCTCAGCCCCGTGCTGCCCGCCCTGTCGCAAACCGTGGCACACGATCTCTTCGGCGATACCGCGCCTTACGCCTGGTCCGACGCCGCCGTCCTGCCCGCGCGGATCGCGCCGTTCAAGCACCTGATGCAACGGGTCGAACCCGCCATGCTGGACGCGCTCTTCGAGCCCCCTGCCGTCGCGGCCCCGACCCCGGGCGGCGAAGCCATCGCCGAGACCATCGATATCAAAGACTTTGCCAAGATCGATCTGCGCATCGCGCGCATCGTCGACTGCACCGAGGTCGAAGGCTCCGACAAACTGCTGCGGCTGTCGCTCGACCTCGGCGAGGGCCGTTTGCGGCAAGTGTTCTCGGGCATCAAATCGGCCTACAGCCCCGATGACCTCAAAGGCAAGCTGACGGTCGTCGTGGCCAACCTGGCACCGCGCAAGATGCGTTTCGGCGTCTCCGAGGGCATGGTGCTGGCCGCCAGCCATGCGGACGAAAAGACCGATGCCGGCATCTACGTGCTGGAACCCTGGGCGGGCGCTCAGCCGGGCATGCGGATCCACTGATGAGCGCATCGCCCATGGATCCGGCGCGCGCCCATGCCGGGCGCATCAGTACGCTGGTGAGCGTCGTCGTCAACATCGTCCTCACCGTGGTCCAGCTCGTGGTCGGCGTCATGGCCCATTCCCAGGCCCTGGTCGCCGACGCCATCCACTCGCTGTCCGACCTGCTGTCGGACTTCGTCGTGCTGGTCGCCAACAAGCACAGCCAGAAGGCGCCGGATGCCGATCATCAGTACGGGCACCTGCGCTTCGAGAATGCCGCGTCGCTCGTGCTGGGGATCTTGCTGCTGTCGGTCGGCCTGGGCATGCTGTGGAACGCCTACACCAAACTGCAGGCGCCGGATCAGATCCCCTCGGTCCACTGGGTGGCCTTGGCTGTCGCCCTCATGACGCTGCTCTTCAAAGAGCTGCTGTTCCGCTACATGCTGCGCGTCGGCGAGCGCGTGCGCTCATCCATGCTGATCGCCAATGCCTGGCACGCCAGGTCCGACGCCGCGTCATCGCTGGTCGTGGCCATCGGCATCCTTGCCAACCTGGGCGGCTTTCCCATGGCGGACCCCTTGGCGGCCCTCGTGGTGGGGCTCATGGTGGCGCGCATGGGCTGGAAGTTCTTCAGGGAATCCTTCAGCGATCTCATGGACCGCGCCGTCGATGAGACCACCGAAAACCGTATCCGCGGCCACCTGCTCTCCACGCCCGGCGTGCAAGGGGTGCACGACCTGAAAACCCGCAAGCTGGGCGACATGATCTGGGTGGAAGTGGATATCGAGATGGATGCCACCCTCACCATCGCCCAAGGGCACGCCATCGCCGTGCGCGCCCGGGAGAACGTCATGAGGCACGAACCCGTGCTCGATGTCATGACCCACTTCGACCCTGTCGAAGTGACCAAATAGCGCTTTCGCCGTTCTAGGGCTTTCGTCGTTCCCATCACCTTTCGTCATTCCGCCGAACGGCGGAATCCACGACAGCGCTGGGTCCAGGCTTTCGCCGGGAGGACGAGATATCAGTGATGGTCCGCCGTCTGCTTCGCGGCCGAAACCCGATGGAAGAGACGGTCGAAATAGACGAGGCTGTCGGCGCCGTCGGGGTGCAGGCCGATCTCGTCGATTTCGACGATCATGATGGTGTGGCTGCCGAGATCATCGGCACGGACGATGTGGCCTTCGAGCGTGGCCAACGCCCCCTGAAGAACAGGCAATCCCAGGGGGGAGTCCGACCACTGCCCACCGGCAAATCGCTCCTGCATCGGAACACCCGTGAGGCCGGCGAAATCGCGCGCAAGCGCTTCCTGTTCGCCGGTGAGCAGGTTCACGCACAAGCGGCCATTGGCCTTGAACACGGGGTTCATTGCGCTTGAGCGATTCAGGCACACCAGCAACGTCGGCGGCGTATCGGTGACCGAACATACCGCTGTGGCTGTCACGCCGCAACGCCCTGACTCGCCATTGCTGGTGACAATGGTCACGGCCGCGCTCATGCGCGCCATGGCGTTGCGGAAGTCCAGCCGCCGGCTTTCACGGTTTTCCATGCAGTTCTCCGGACACAGCCTTATTGGCGCAACTGATCCAGCACGTTGAGATCTTTGTTGTCATACAGATGCGGAACGCGCCAGCCGTCGACATCGTAATCGGACAGGCACTGATCCACCAGTGCCGTCATTTTCGCCAGTTTACCGGAACCCTGGGAGTGCCGCAGGCACTGCAAACGGATCTCATCCTGATTGCCGGCATAGTTGATTTCGTACAGCTCGTGCCGCCCACCGAACTCCGTGCCGATGGCATCCCACAACAACTTGAGGATCTTGATCCGCTCGACGTGATCGATGCCTCCCGAGCCACGCACATAACGCGCCATGTAGGCGTCGAGCTCGGGATTGCGCAAATCGCGCACCCCGGAAGGCAGGTAGATCAGGCCGCTGGCGACGATCTCCTCGATGAGTTTCTTGATCTTCGGATAGATCTGCGGCGCGAGGACGCGATAGCTTTGCTGTGCTTGCTGGCAGGGGGTCCAGCTGCCGTTCTGCCATGAATCGGCATTGCCCACCATGGCCTCGGTAAGCGACCAGACCATGTTGCGCCAGGCTATCACCTCCCCCACTGCGGCCTGAACACCACGGAACTCCATGGCGCCGGTGCACTTGAGCGCCTTGACGAGCAAGCCGGCGATGAAGTCGAGCTTGACCGCAAAGCGGGTGCAGGCCTGCATGGGGAACATGCGCCCGAAGCCGGCTTGCGGAAACCAGTTGCGGCAGCGCTCCAGATCGCGATAGACCAGCACGTTCTCCCACGGAATGAACACATGGTCGAAAATCAGGATGGCGTCGTTCTCGTCGAAGCGGCTGGACAAGGGGTAGTCGAACGGTGAGCCCATGGCGCCCGCGGCCAGTTCGTACGACGGCCGGCAGATCAGCTTGACGCCGGGCTCGTTCATGCCGGCGATGAACATCAGGGCCATGTCGGTGTTGTCGCCCAGCAAGCCGGCCGACCCCTGCCCGATGAAGTTGTAGTGCGTCAGAGCCGATCCCGTGGCCACGACCTTGGCGCCGCTGACATAGATGCCATGCTCGGTCTCTTCGTCCACGGAGATGAACACATCCTTGACCTGATCGACGGGCTTGTCCCGGTCGATGGGCGGGTTCACGATGGCGTGATTCAGGAAGAGACAGGACTCCTGGATGCGCTTGTACCAGGCGCGCGCATTATCCTCGAAACGGCCGTAGTATTCGGGCACGATGCCCAGAGCGCTTCCGAAGGCGGCCTTGTAGTCCGGCGTACGGCCCATCCAGCCATAGCTCAGGCGCGACCAGGCGGCAATGGCGTCGCGCTGCTCGCGCAGCTCTTGAGCACTGCGGGCAAAACGGAAGAACTTGTGCGTATAGCCGCCATTGCCCGTATCGGTCGCCCAGCACAGTTCATCCTTGTGCTCGGGGTCGTGCAGGGCATCGTACAGGCGGGCGATCGATGCCGCCGAATTGCGGAAGGCGGGGTGGGTGGTCACATCCTTGACGCGATCGCCGTAAATGTAGATTTCACGGCCATCACGCAATGATTCGAGGTACTCGGCCCCGGTGAACGGCCGGTTCTTCTCGGCACGGAGGTCATCGGGCAGCGGGCGGGCAAGGTCGAGCGGTTTCATGCTTGTCTCCTGTATTTTTGAATCCAGCGGACATCATGATGCGCCCGATTCACCCGGAACCCAATGCACACTCCCGGGAATCGATGGTACTTTTCATGGATTTCGGCTACGGGCCTGGTCGCGCCACTCGCCGGGCGGCAGGAGCACCTGCTGGCGAAAAAAACGGCTGAAATAGGACACATCCTTGAAACCCAGGTCATAGGCGATCTGGGTGATCGGCGCCGATGAAAACAACAGCAAGCGCTTGGCTTCCTGCAAAAGGCGGTCGTGGATGAGGCGCTTGGACGGCAGATCCGCCACCCGGCGGCAGATGTCATTCAGCCTGGTTTCGGTCAGCCGCAAGGACTCGGCATACTGGCTCAGTTGCCAATGCTCGCGGAAATGCTCTTCGATCAGTCGATTGAAATCCCGATACACCTGCAGATCCACTTGCCGCAAACGGCGATTGGGCGCCGTATGCCCGGAAGACACCGAGAGGCGCGCCATGGTCACGAACGCCAGGCGCGCCAGTGCCAACAGGCTGAGCTCGCGCCCCGCCTCGGCACCAAGGAACTCGGCTCTCAGGGCATCGAAATACGCCAGCAACTGCCGAGCCTGCGGGCCATCGGCCAGCTCCAGGCAGAAAGGCTGGTTCAGCCCTTGCTCGATCGCGCCGCCCGGATCTTCGCCGAACAAGGTCAGCAGCACGTTCTGCCGTACGGTCAGCACATAGCCTTCGGCGTCGTCGCTAAGCACGAAAGCGTGCGTGACAGACGGAGGCGTCAGAAAGAACAAGGGCGCACGCGCGTGATAATGCTGTTCGTCCAGTCTCAGCCGCAGCTCACCGCGCCGCAGAAGATGCACTTGATACATGCCGGCATGGCGATGCGCCGTCATGTTGTGACCGAAGAAATCCGCCAGCCTTCCCAGGCCATCGCAATGGACCTCGGCATCCTCGTAGCGCAAGTCGAAGACCCGCCCGAAGTCGATGTTGGGAATGGCGCCCGCCATGGGTCTCAGCCCGCTTTATCCGCCCGGCCACCCGCATTGCCGCGCTTGCGTACCGCCGCCCGCGGCAATGGCCGGACCGCCGGTTCCGGCAGGTCGACATGTTCCACATCGGCCGTCTGGCTTGCCAGGAATCGATCCAGCGCCTCATAGAGATTGCGCACCGTCTCTGCCCCCACGCTCTCTTCGAGGTAGGCGTACTGCTGCTCGATCAACGGCGCAATGGCGGCGATCAACGCCCCGCTGCGGGGCGTCAGCGACACCAGGATGCGGCGCTGGTCGGTATCGACCCGATTGCGTTCGACCAATTGCATTTCCTCCATGCGCGCCAGCACGCCGGCCAGGCTGGGGCTCAGGATATGGCAGGTGGCGCAGATCTGCCATTGCTCCATGGGAGCCCCGTTGTCGTGAATGGCGCGGATGACACGCCACTGCTGCTCGGTGAGCCCGTGATGATTGAGGATACGGCGAAAGTTGCCCATGACGCTTTCACGTGCCTGCAGCAACAGCAAAGCCAGGTTTCGATGCTTGAGAGGTTTATTCATGTCGTGCGCCTTTGGCCGCCATTGACAAACTAATATGTTAGCAATTAAATTATAGAACATATTAGACAATTTGAATAACCGGAGACCCTCGGCCCGCCATGTCTGTCAACACTTTCGTGCCGTCCCCAAGCGGCACTCTCTACGGGGTCGTGCTGAACGACCAAAGCTCGATCGAACGCATGGGTGCCGGCTTGCGCGAAGCCCCATACAAAGCCGAACCCAAGGCCCCCATCCTGTACATCAAACCCGCGAACACCCGCTCTGAAAGCGGCGCCACGATCATCCTGCCGCCGGCGGCAGACCGTGTGGAAATCGGCGCCACGCTGGGTGTGATCATCGGCCGGCCCGCCTATCGCCTGAGCCTCGATGACGCCGCGCAGGCCGTGGCTGGCTACCTGCCGGTCGCCGATCTCAGCCTGCCCCACAGCAGCTACTACCGTCCCGCCATCCGCGAAAAATGCTTCGACGGCTCTTGCGTGCTGGGCGCCCCCGTGCCGGCGCAACACGTGGCGGATCCATCCGCCCTGGTGCTGCGCACCCGCATCAATGGCGCCCATGCCCAGGACTTTCCGCTTTCCAGCCTGCTGCGCAAGGTGCCTGAATTGCTGCACGACGTCACCGAGTTCATGACGCTGTCGACCGGCGACGTCCTGCTGGTCGGCGTTCTCTGGCAGGCCGCCACGGCGCGGGCCGGAGACCGGGTCGAAGTCGAGGCCGAAGGCCTGGGACAGATTGCATTCACGATCGGCGCGCAAGCGCAGGAGGCCGCATGAAGCGAGGTCGCATTTACCTGAATGGCGCCGTACACGAAGTCACCCCCGATGGCGACAGCCGTGTGAAGCTCGCCGATGGGCGCAGCCTGGATGAGCGCGAGGTGCACTGGCTGCCTCCGGTCGAACCCGGCACTATCTTCGCCCTGGGCCTGAACTACGCAGACCACGCACGCGAACTGGCCTTCAAGCCCCCGGAAACACCGCTGGTTTTCCTGAAAGGCCCCAATTCCCTGGTCGGCCACCGCGCGCTCACGCCCCGCCCGGCCAGCGCCGAATACATGCACTACGAGTGCGAACTGGCTGTGGTCATTGGCAAAACGGCCCGCAATGTGCGACAGGAAGACGCCTACGGGTACATTGCCGGCTACACCGTGGCCAACGATTACGCGATCCGCGACTACCTCGAGAACTACTACCGCCCCAACCTGCGCGTGAAGAACCGGGATGCCTGCACCCCCATCGGCCCCTGGCTGGTGGATGCGGCGGACATCCCCGACCCCATGGACCTTGCGCTCAGCACCTCGGTCAACGGCAAGGTCACGCAACGCGGCACGACCCGCGACATGGTGTTCAGCGTGCCGTGGCTGGTCGAGTACCTGTCGTCCATCATGACGCTCTCCCCCGGCGACATCATCCTGACGGGCACGCCCGAAGGCTTGGCCAACGTCGTTGCCGGCGACGAAGTCATCACCGAAATCGAAGGCATCGGCCGCCTGGTCAACACCCTGGCCGACGATCGCCACCCCGTCACCTCCGCAGCCTGAGCAGGTTTCATCATGATCAAACATCTCATCAATGGCAAGAAAGTCGAAAGCCGCGAGGTCTTCGAAACGCTCAATCCCTCGAACAACGAGCCGCTGGCCGAGGTCGCCCGCGGCGGCGAAGCCGAGGTCAATGCCGCCGTGCAGGCCGCCAAGGACGCCTTTCCGGGCTGGGCCGCCAAACCCGCGGCCGAGCGCGCCCGCCTGATGCGCCGCCTGGGTGAGCTCATCACCCAGAACGTGCCCGACCTTGCCGATATGGAAACCCGCGACACAGGCCAGGTGATCGGACAGACCAAGAAGGCGCTGGTGCCCCGCGCCGCGGACAACTTCCATTTCTTCGCCGAGATCGCCGCCCACATGGATGGCGAGAGCTTCCAGTCAGACACGGGCCACCTGAACTACACGCTGTGGCAGCCGGTGGGCGTCTGCGCCCTCATCTCTCCCTGGAACGTGCCCTTCATGACGGCCACCTGGAAGACCGCTCCCTGCCTGGCCCTGGGCAACACAGCCGTCATGAAGATGTCGGAGCTTTCACCGCTGACCGTCGACCGCCTGGGCGAACTGGTGCTGGAAGCCGGCATTCCGCCCGGCGTATTCAACGTGGTGCACGGTTACGGCAAGGAAACCGGCGAACCCCTGGTGCGCCACCCCGACGTGCGCGCCGTTTCCTTCACGGGCAGCACCGCCACGGGCAACCGCATTGTTCAGCAGGCCGGCCTGAAGAAATTTTCGATGGAACTGGGCGGCAAGTCCCCCTTCATCATCTTCGCTGACGCGGACTACGAACGCGCGCTGGACGCCGCCGTGTTCATGATCTTCTCGAACAACGGCGAACGCTGCACGGCCGGTTCGCGCATCCTGATCCAGAAGCCCATCTACGAAAAATTCGTGGCCGACTTCACCGCGCGCGCCAGCCGGTTGACGGTCGGCGACCCGCTCGACCCCAACACCATCGTCGGCCCGATGATCAGCCGCGAGCACCAGCAGAAGGTGGCGCGCTACATCGAGATCGGCCAGCAGGAAGGCGCCCGCATCACGTTCGGGGGCGGCACGGTGGACGTGCCCGCACACTTGAAGAACGGCAACTGGATCCAGCCGACCGTCTTCGCCGACGTGGATAACCGCATGAAGATCGCACAGGACGAGATCTTCGGCCCCGTGCCCTGCCTCATCCCCTTCGACACCGAAGAGGACGCGCTGCGCATCGCCAACGACACGCAGTATGGACTGTCATCGTATGTGTGGACCGAAAGCACCGGCCGGGCACTGCGCATGGGCAAAGGCATCGAGGCGGGCATGGTCTTCATCAACAGCCAGAACGTGCGTGACCTGCGCCAGCCTTTCGGCGGCGTGAAGGCCTCCGGCACGGGACGCGAGGGCAACCATTACAGTTTCGAGGTGTTTGCCGAAGCCAAGAACGTCTGCCTGTCCTACGGCAGCCATCCCATTCCCCGCTGGGGCGTTTGAACCAAGCCTGGCGGACGCCAAACCTGACGGCATAACGACGATTACGGAGACACACCATGGGCAAGCTCGCTCTGGCGGCAAAAATCACCCACGTTCCTTCCATGTACCTGTCCGAACTGGACGGCCCGCACAAAGACTGCCGCAAGGCGGCCATCGACGGGCATCACGAGATCGGCCGCCGCTGCCGCGAGCTGGGTGTGGACACCATCGTCGTGTTCGATGTGCACTGGCTGGTCAATTCCGAATACCACATCAACTGCGCCCCGAACTTCAAAGGCATCTACACCAGCAACGAGCTGCCCCACTTCATCAAGAACATGCCGTACGAATACCCCGGCAATCCCGAACTGGGGCAGATCATCGCCAGTGTGGCCAACGAGATGGGCGTCATCAGCCGCGCCCACCACGACACCACGCTCGAACTCGAATACGGTACCTTGGTGCCCATGCGCTACATGAACAGCGACCAGCACTTCAAGGTCGTGAGCGTGTCGGGCTGGTGCGCCTGGCACAGCCTGGAGGAAAGCGAACGCTTCGGCCTGGCCGTGCGCAAGGCCATCGAAGAACGCTACGACGGCACCGTGGCGATTTTCGCCAGCGGCTCGCTCTCGCACCACTTCGCCAACAATGGCACCGCCCCCGAATACATGCACAAGGTGTTCGACCCCTTCCTGGAAGCCATCGACCACAGCGTCGTCGAAATGTGGAAGAAAGGCGACTGGAAGACCTTCATGGACATGCTGCCCATGTACAACGAGAAGTGCTGGGGCGAAGGCGGCATGCACGACACCGCCATGCTGATGGGCGCCATGGGCGGACGCGACTACGACCAGGGCGTGGAGATCATCACGCCCTACTTCGGAAGCTCCGGCACCGGCCAGATCAACGCGATCTTCCCTGTCACCCCCCTCAAGACGACTGCCTGAGGCCGCCATGCCGCACCTGACCCTGGAATACTCCGCCAACCTGCGCCCGGAGGGCGGTTTCGACGCGCTCTGCCGCAAGCTGGCCCATGGCCTGGTTTCGCAGCAGGCCGACGGCAAGGCCGTCTACCCCCTGGGAGGCATCCGCGTGCGCGCCCTGTGCGCCGAGGACTACTGCGTGGGCAACGGCACACTGGACGCCGCTTTCGTGCATGCAACGCTCAAGATCGGCGCGGGACGCAGCGAACAGACCAAGTCCGAAACCGGTAATACGCTGTTCGAGATCATGAAGGCCCATTTCGAAGCGCTCTATGCGCGCCGTGGCCTGGCCCTGTCGCTGGAGATCTCGGAATTCAGCGAAGCCGGCACCTGGAAACACAACAACCTGCATGCGCGCTTTCGCGAAGCCGCCGGTGGGTCCACCCCCAACTGATTCAGCAAAGACCACGACCATGCTCCCGGAAAGCACCATCAAGAAACTGGCCGCCCAGCTTCACCAGGCCGAAAAAGAACGTGTCCAGTTGCGGCATTTTTCGCAGGCCCACCCCGAGATGACCATCGAGGATGGCTACGCCATCCAGCGCGAATGGGTAAAGCTCAAGCTGGCCGAGGGCCGCGTCGTGCGGGGCCGCAAGATCGGCCTGACCTCCCGTGCCATGCAGCAGTCGTCCCAGATCGACGAGCCGGACTATGCCCCCCTGCTGGACGACATGTTCTATGAACAGGGCAGCGACATCCCCTTCGACCGTTTCATCGCTCCCCGGGTCGAAGTGGAACTGGCCTTCGTCCTGGGCAAGACATTGCGCGGCCCAGGCATCACCATCTTCGACGTGCTGGCCGCCACCGAATACGTCACGCCGGCGCTGGAGATCATCGATGCCCGCATCGAGCAGTTCGACCGCGACACCCAGGCGCCGCGCAAAGTGTTCGACACCATCTCGGACTTTGCCGCCAACGCCGGCATCGTGACGGGCGGGCGTCCGGTGCGGCCGGACAGCCTGGACCTGCGCTGGGTCGGCGCCATGCTTTACCGCAACGGGGTGATCGAGGAAACCGGCCTGGCGGCGGGCGTGCTCAACCACCCGGCCAATGGCTGCGCCTGGCTGGCCAATAAAATTGCCCCCTACGGCGAACAGCTCAATCCGGGCGATGTGGTGCTGGGCGGCTCGTTCACGCGGCCGGTCAAGGCCTCGCGCGGCGACACCTTCCAGGCCGACTACGGCACGCTGGGCCAGATCGCCTTCCGCTTCGTCTGATTCCCTTATCGAAATACAGCAGGATCTCTTCATGGACATGCCCCGCAACACCTTCAAGCAGGCGCTTGCCAAACGCCAGACCCAGATCGGCATTTTCCTGGGCCTCTCCAGCCCCATTGGCGCGGAAATCCTCGCCACCTGCGGCTACGATTTCCTGATGATCGACGCCGAGCATGGCCTGAACAATGTCTCGACCGTCCAGACGCAGCTCCAGGCCATGGCCCCCTACCCGGTGCAGGCCATCGTGCGTCCGGCCAATCACGACCCCGCACTCATCAAGCAATTGCTGGGCACGGGCGTTCAGACTCTGCTCGTTCCCATGGTCGAGAATGCCGAACAGGCCCGAGCCCTCGTGGCGGCGATGCACTATCCTCCCCGTGGCATTCGCGGCGTGGGCACCGGGCTCGAGCGCGGCGCCCGCTGGAACGCCATCGGCAGCTACTTTGCCCAGGCCAGCGAGGAAATGTGCCTGATCGTGCAGATCGAATCGCGCCAGGCGCTGGAGAACCTTGACGAGATCGCCGCGGTGGACGGCGTGGACGGTGTCTTCATCGGCCCGTCCGACCTGGCCGCCTCGCTGGGCCATCTGGGCAAGACAGGTCACCCGGACGTGCAGGCCGCCATTGCCGACGCGCTCAAGCGCATCGCCGCCAGCGGCAAGGCCGCCGGCATCTTCTGCGCCGACGCGGCACAGGCGTCTTCCTACCAGGCCAGCGGGGCCTGCTTCCTCGCCATGGGCGCCGACACGGGGTTGCTGCGCAGCGCCGCCATCAAATTGTTGGAGACCGTGCGCCCGAAAACCGGTCAGAGCAACGTGAGCGCGGGGTATTGAACATCATGATCGAAATCAAGGATGCCTCGCTGCTGCGTCAGGCCTGCTATGTAGACGGCCAATGGATCGCGGCCGATGACGGCGCAACGCTGGACGTGAACAACCCCGCCACCGGCGCCATCATCGCCCAAGTGCCGCTGGCCGGACAGGCCGAGACGCGCCGTGCCATCGACGCGGCACAACGCGCCCTGCCCGCCTGGAAAGCGCTGACCGCCGCCGAACGTGCGCGTCTGCTGCAGGCCTGGTTCCGTCTGATGGTCGAACACCAGGAAGACCTGGCCCGTCTCATGACACTGGAACAAGGCAAGCCGCTGGCGGAAGCTCGCGGCGAGATCACCTATGCCGCGTCGTTCATCGAATGGTATGCCGAGGAAGGCAAGCGCGCCTACGGCGACGTCATCCCCTCGCCCTTCCATGACCGGCGTCTGATGGCCGTCAAGCAGCCCATCGGGGTCTGCGCGGCCATCACGCCCTGGAACTTCCCGGCGGCCATGATCACCCGCAAGGCGGGCCCCGCACTGGCTGCGGGCTGCACCATGGTCGTCAAACCCGCCGAACTCACACCGCTTTCGGCCCTTGCCCTGGCGGAGCTGGCCCACCGCGCCGGCATTCCCGCGGGGGTGCTCAACATCGTCACCGGCGATCCGCGCGCCATCGGCGGCGAGCTCACATCCAGCCCCATCGTGCGCAAGCTGTCTTTCACCGGCTCGACCGAAGTCGGTCGCCTGCTCATGGCCCAGTGCGCTCCCACGATCAAGAAGCTCTCGCTCGAGCTGGGAGGCAATGCGCCCTTCATCGTGTTCGACGACGCCGACCTGGACGCCGCCGTGGCCGGCGCCATCGCCTCCAAGTACCGCAACACGGGGCAGACCTGCGTGTGCAGCAATCGCTTCCTCGTGCAAAGCGGCATTTATGACGCCTTTGCCGAACGCCTGGCGCAGGCAGCCTCGCAATTGCAGGTCGGTGATGGCTTCGACACCGGCGTCGCGCAAGGCCCGCTGATCAACCAGGCGGCACTGGACAAGGTCGAGCGCCTGATCGGCGACGCACAATCCAAGGGCGCGCGTATCGTGACCGGTGGCCGGCGCCATGCACGCGGCGGACTCTGGTTCGAGCCCACCGTGATTGCCGGCGTCACCACGGCCATGGATGTCGCGCGCCAGGAAATCTTCGGCCCCGTGGCGCCCCTGTTTCGCTTCGACACGGAAGAAGAGGCCATCGCCATGGCCAACGACACAGAGTTCGGCCTGGCCGCCTACCTGTACACCGGCAATCTGGCACGCACGTGGCGTGTTTCGGAAGCGCTGGAGTATGGCATGGTGGGCATCAACACCGGCCTCATCTCTACCGAGGTCGCCCCTTTCGGCGGCATCAAGAATTCCGGCCTGGGGCGCGAAGGATCACGCCATGGACTGGATGAGTACCTGGAGTTGAAATACCTGGCGATGGGCGGGCTCTGAAGCCGCGAATTGCGGCTTTTTGACTAGCGTTCGCCGCTGACTACAGCGGCCATGGCGCCCTGATAACGGGCGAACAGATCGCCCAGCGAGTTGACCTGCAGTTTCTTGTAGAGGCGCTTGCGCAAGGTACGCACGGTGTGCGCGCTGAGCCCGAGGTCCAGCGCGACCGCCTCGTTGCTGGCCCCGGCCAGCAGGCGGCGGCAGACATCCATCTCTCGCGGAGAAAGGGATGACAAGGCATCGCGCAAGGGCTGTTCGGGATCTCGGCGGACGTTCATGCTGGGCAACCGCGCCCGACCCGTCTCGGCCACATGACGCCAGACCGCGGCCGTCAATACCGGAGCAAGTTCCCTCGCCGCCTGGATGTCGTCATCGCTAAAAGAGCCGGTGGCCTGCAGGCGGTAGAGGTTGCACGCCACCATCTCGTCGCCGCGATTGGCCACCATGGCAAGCTTGTCGCACAAGCCCACGCGCTCGAAGAAATAATTGCTGTAGGCCGGCGACGCATTGAGCTGCGGATCGACCCGCAACACCACGGGTTCATTGCGGCCCGCGCTGCGCAGACCCGGAAGGCTCTGGTCCAGCATGTGATAGCGCTCGAGATAGCGCCGATTGATCGTGTCGGCGATCCGGGCGGCCACCCGACCCTCGGTGAAGAGGCCGGTCAGGCGATGGCCTTCGATGAACTGGGCCACGATGTGATCTGCCCCGATACCCTGGCGCACCAACTCGAATGCGGCCGCGCCGAAATCGTCGCGGCCGATACTGGCGATCAGGGTACCGATCGCCGGATAGAGCGAGACAGGGTTCACCGGCACATCAGGCCGTCTCGACCTTGCGCAGCGGCGAGGCCGGCGCGGCGCTGTAGCCCTGACGGGCCTGAGCTTCGGCGTCCGCCCTTTGCTTCAGGTAGCGCCGCATGGCGACCGAAGGGCCGTCCGAAGCCACCGAGATCTCGTACATGTCATCGGGGTCGGTGGTGTCCCAGACCTGCTCGAGTGCCGCCATTCCGTCGACATCCTCCTGGAACGCCGCAAACAGATGCTCGTGCATGAAGTCCGTGATCGACGGATCGTCCAGGCCGAAATCGCGTCCATGCACGATGAAATAATGGCAACTGGACTGGGTTTCGGGTGTCAGCAGATGGGCTGTCTTGATCCGCGAGACCCGTCGCTCGGACTCGGGCAGCTTGCTGTCGTAGAAGCTGACGTTGACCTGGTGAAAGGCCGGCGACTTGAACTCCGACTTCACGATGCGCGCAGCGGTCGGGCAACCCTCGAGCCCGGTCGGCTTGGCCCACAAGGCGGGCAAGGTGGTGGGCACGACATCGCGATGCAGGGCGAAATAGCCCTCCGCGATCTCGGAGCGGAAAGCGGCGCGCGCATAGTCGGGCGTGCCGAACGTGGCCGCATGCAGGTAGGAAAGGTGCGTGAGGTCAAGCAGGTTCTCGTGCATGCTCACGTAGTTGGAATCCAAGTGGAAATAGCCGCTGGACGTCGCCCAGGCGTCGCCCTGGTCGAGCCACTCCTGCTCGGGCAGGCGCGATTCGTCGGCCTCGTCCGGATCGCCCATCCAGATCCAGATCAGCGGGCCGCGCTCGATGACGCGATAGCGCGCCACGCCGACTTCCTTGGGGCATTTGGCCGACGACGGCACCTCGATGCAATCGCCCTTCAGGTCGAAGCGAAAGCCATGGTAGTTGCACACCAGGGTGTCGCCCTCGAGCTTGCCCAGCGACAAGGGATACGCCCGGTGGGCGCAGCGATCGGTCAACGCCACGGCTTCGCCCGATTCGCTGCGGAACAGCACCACACGTCGACCCAGCAGGCGGCGCGGCAAGAGCTCGCGGCTGACTTCGCTGGCAAAGGCCGCCACATACCATTCGTCGAACACGAAAGGCGTGTTGCGGTTGGCCATGGTCGCGCCGCTTTTCTTGATCGCCTGCAAGACGGCGGAGGAAGGGAGAGACATATCGGTACTCCTGTAAGGTCGGACTCAGGCCGCGCGCAACTGGGCGCGTTCGGTCGAGATGAGCTTGTCCATCAGCCAGCGGAAATTCCCCAGCGCATTGTCGACATTCAAGGGCATCATCTTGAAGTCAGGGTCCAGGGCCAAGGTGGCGGCCTGGGCGTGGATCATGTCCCAGTCCTCCTTGAAGCCCGCGACCAGGGTGGCGTGCAGTTTCTCGGTGATGGTGGCGTCGTCCAGCGCAAAGTTGTGCGCCTGCGAGAAGAAATAGTGCGTGGTGTTCTCGGTTTCGGGGGTCAAGGCCTGGGCGCTGCGGAACTCCACCGCCCCTTGCCGATTGCCTTCGCGTGCACCGCTGCCCGCCGGGGCGCTGCCCGAATCCATGAGCAGCACGCCAGGCACCACGAAATCGTAGATATTCCAGCGGTCGACATTGTCCGTCCAGTTGACCAGGTTCTTGACGAAGGGGGCGGGCGGGGAGTCCATGAACCAGCGGCTGATCCGCAGGCCGCGATCCAGGCGCTGGATCTCGGGCCGCACATCGGCATAACCCGCGCTGCCGCCCAGGGTCTTCTCGTGCACGAAAGCCAAGTGCGAGAAATCCAGCAGATTGTCGGCGATGAGCAGGTAATCGACCTTGTAGTGCATGTAGTCGGGCTTGTAGCGCCAATCCGGGCTGTCGAGCCAGTAGGTGTCGGGAATGAGCGAGGCATCGGCCTTGTCGGCCTCACCCATCCAGATCCAGATCCACTTGTTGCGCTCGACGACCGGGAAGCGCGGCAGATCGGCTCCCGTCGGTATGCGCTGCTGGCCACCCGGCACATAAGTACAGGCCCCCGAGGCGTTGAATGTCATGCCGTGGTACATGCAGCGCAACACGCCGCCCTCTTCCAGGCGGCCTTTGGACAGCGGCGCGCCGCGATGCGGGCAACGGTCGGGCATGGCCACCACGTCGCCCTGCGGATCGCGCCAGAACACGATCGGCGTACCGATGATGGTGCGAGCCATGAGCTCGCCCGCGGTCACTTCATGCGACCAGCCGGCCACATACCAGGTATTTTTCAGGAACATGATTGTCTCCGGGTTCTTATGGGCAAGCCATCGGGCATGACGCCCTGGCTGCCGTATGTCATCTGCGCATCGCGTGTCGGATGCTGCCTGAGCGCGTGTGGCGATCCTGAATTGCCACGGCGGCGCACATGGGAAAAGTATAGCGATCGGCGGCAGGATTTCCATACCCTTAATGAGGTACTCAAGCACCCTGTCGACAGGGATTTGAAATCACTGAATCTCGTTACAGGGCACTGTTTTTCATGATTTTTCCAGCCGGATTCTGCACATCCCGGGCTGCATCAAGCGCTACAATTTCGCTTAATAGATTAATTATCCGGCTGCACTGCAATGAACAACACCTTCCAGCACCGCAACCTCCCCATGCTTCTGCTGCGGGCACGGGAATCCGTCATGCGGTATTTTCGGCCCGCCCTGAAGGCTCACGGCCTGACCGAGCAGCAATGGCGGGTCATCCGTGTCTTGAACGAGTCCGGCGAAATGGAGACTGGACGTGTCGCCGAGGAGTCCTGCATTCTGGCACCCAGCCTCAGTGGCGTGCTCGACCGGATGGAACGCAATGGCCTCATCGCCCGTCATCGGCAGGCGCAAGACCAACGCAAGGTCTTTGTATCGCTGACCGATCGCAGCCGGGACATCGTCAGCAGTATCAGCCGGTCCATCGAAGTGCAATACCTCAACCTCGAAACCCGCCTGGGGCAGGACAAGCTCCTGCAGGCCTACGCCTTGCTGGATGCCCTGATCACCCTGCCGGACCCGGAAGCGCCGGTCCGCAAGGCGGCCGGACGAGCCCGCCGGGACTGAACAAAAAAAACCGCCGGGCATCGACGATGCGACCGGCGGCCGATTCTCAGCTGGCGGGCTTACTTCGCGGAATCAAGCACCCACTTGCCGTCTTGGATCTTGACCATCACGCGGCCACGCTTGTCCATGCCCGAGTGGTCCTGAGGCGACATGGTGAACACGCCGGCGTTGGCAGCCAGTTCCTTGGTGCTCTCAAGCGCGTCGCGCAGGGCGATGCGGAACTCCTTGGTGCCAGGCTTGGCTTTCTTGCCGGCCTGGGGCAAGGCGTTTTCCAGCAGCAGCAGGACGTCGTACGCCTGGGCGGCGAAGTTCGAGCGCGAGTTCGTGCCGAACTTCTGCTCGTACATGGGCACGAACTTGGCGCTGGCCGCCTTGGTGGGGTAGCCGTCGGGAAGTTGTTCCCAAACCAGGTTGGGACCCACCGGCAACAAACCGCCATTGAGCGCCTTGCCGCCCACACGCAGGAAATCCTCGGTCGCCGCACCGTGGGTCTGGTAGACCAGGCCCTTGTAGCCGCGCTCGATCAAGGTGGCATGGGGCAACGCCGCCGGCGTACCCGAACCCGCCACCAGGATAGCATCCGGATTGGCCGAGGTCAGGCGCAGCACCTGGCCGGTGACGCTGTTGTCCTTGGAGTTGAAGCGCTCGACGACGCCCAGCTTGATGCCATGCTTTTCGGCAAGCGGTTTGATTTCGTTCAGCCAGCTGTCGCCATAGGCATCCGCAAAACCGATGAAGCCCATGGTCTTGACCTTTTTGTCGACCATGCTTTCGATGATGGCCTGGGCCATGAGCGAATCGTTGGCGGCCGTCTTGAAGACCCAATGCCGCTTGTCGTCCATCGGCAGGACGATGCGGGCCGATGCGCCCAGCGCAATGAGGGGCGTCTCGGAGCCGGCGATGGCTTCGATGATGGCCAGCGACTGCGGCGACGTGGACGAACCCACGATCAGGTCGACCTTTTCGCCCAGGAACTGCTTGGCGTTCTTGACCGAGGTGGTGATGTCGCTGGCGTCGTCCAGCACCTTGATGTTGACGTCATAGCCGCCCACCTTGGTGGGGAACAGGCTGATGGCGTTGCGGGCGCCGATGCCCAGGATGGCGGCCGGCCCGGTGGTGGGAACCGTGACACCGATCGTGACGGTCTCCGCCTGAGCGCCCGCGGAAAATGCCGCGAACATGATGGTCGATGCGCAAAGCGCGCGCAGGGTTTGTCTCATCTCATCCTCGTGTGGTGATGGTTAATATGTTAGCGAAGTAGATAACATATTAAGTAATTCGTCAAGATCAGGAAAACCCAGAAGCATCGGCGGCCCGGATATAATCCGGCCATGGCCCACCCTCAGCATGCCCTCGTTGCACGACGCTCGATGCCATGGCGGATTCTCCTCTGCCTGACCATCGCGGCCTTGCTCTGGCGCGGCGTGATTCCCGTCGGCTACATGCCAAACGCCCGTGCGGCCGAGGCGGGTAGGCTGCTGCTGACCTTGTGCACCAGCACAGGGGCCACTGCCACGCAATTCATCGATGTCTCCGGCGACACTCGCCATGCGCCGCCGGACGACGCCAAGGCGGGCAACGATTGCCCCTTCGGCCTTCTCGCCAGCCAGGCCATCCTGCTCCCTGCGCCGCTGCTGCAGGCCGTCGGCCTCGCGCAGACCAGCGTCGATGTTCTACTACCGGTCTACCGCAGCGCCCCGGCATTGCCGGCCCTGGGCCCTCCGATCGGCTCACGCGCCCCGCCCACACACCTCGCCTGACTGTCCCACGCCGGCTTCCCCATGCGCCAGCCGGCCTCCTTTGGATTGTTCATCGAGGTATCGTCATGTCCCGATTTTCCTGGTCGCGCCCGGCCGCCATGGCCGCGGCCGCCCTTTTCATTTCCCCCGTCTACGCTCACGTCACCCTGGCCGAACAACACGCTCCCGTCGAGAGCAGCTACCGGGCCGTGCTTCGCGTGCCCCACGGCTGCAAGGGCTCCCCCACCGTCAAGGTCCGCGTCCGAATTCCCGAAGGCGTGATCGGCGTCAAGCCTCAGCCCAAACCCGGCTGGACGCTCGACACCGTGAAAGGGGACTACGCCCGGTCCTACCGCCTTTACCACGGCCAAGTCAGCAGCGGCGTAAAGGAAATCACTTGGAGCGGCGGCCGCCTGCCTGACGACCACTACGACGAGTTTGTTTTCATCAGCTATCTCAGCGGCCAGCTCACGCCCGGCGCCACCGTGTACTTCCCGGTCGTGCAGGAATGCGAGAGCGGCGTCGAACGCTGGATCGACGTGCCGGGCGCAGATGGCAAGCCCACCGAAACGCCGGCGCCCGGCCTGAAGCTCCTGCCGAAGCAGCCCTGAGCAATGTCTGACTGCCGCACGGCACGCCCGCAGCGGGCGGGCCGTGCCGCGGCATGGAGAAAACAATATGTCCCCGTATCGCCTGTGCGAGCGCGGCGCGCTCGTGCGCAATGGGCTGCTGCGAGCATGCCTGCCATGGCTGATCTGCCTGCTGATGACCGCATGGTCCGCCAGCGCCTTCGCCCACGCCGCGCTGATTGGCTCTGAGCCCGACAATCAGTCCTCGCTGCGAAGCCTCCCCGCCTCGGTCCTGCTGCGATTCAACGAACCGGTTTCCCCGTTATTCGCAAGAATTGTCGGGCCGGACGGCAGAATCCACACGGATCTCGAGACACAGGCCACGGACGGCACCGTGCGCGTTCACCTGCCGTCCCTCAAAGAGCCCGGCAACTATGCCTTGAGCTGGCGCATGGTTTCCGCCGATGGGCATCCTGTCGGTGGAAGCCTGGTCTTTTCCGTGGGCGATGCGAGGCCTGCCACTGCCCCGGAAGCAGAACCGCACCCCCGGGCATCGCTCGACACGGCCATCTGGATGAGCCGTCTTGTTCTTTACCTGGGCTTGTTCTTTGGCATCGGCTCGACGCTCTACTGGCCACGCAGCGAAGGCCGAATGTCCGGCGCAGCATGGTGGGCCACCTGGGCAGGCGTGGCCGCCCTCGTCGCCGGGTTCGGGCTGCAAGGTCTCGATGCGCTGGACCTTCCGTTTGACGCGATTCTGACCGTCCGCCCCTGGCGCGCCGCGATGCACACCAGCTATGGCCCCGCCGCCGTGCTTGCCGCGGCGGCGCTGCTGCTCGGGCTCCATGCCTGGCGCTCCCCGAGCGCCTCGCGGCTGAAGCGCACCGGCCTGCTGGCCTGCGTGCTGCTTGCCCTCGCCCTGAGCAGCAGCGGCCACGCCGGCTCGGCGCAACCCTCGTGGCTCTCCCGGCCCGCGGTCTGGCTGCATGCCATGGCGGTCGTCGCATGGCTGGGTGTGCTGTGGCCCTTGGCCCGCATGCGCGAGCAAAGCGCCAGGGATGCGCTGCAGACTTTCTCCCGACTGGCCCCCTATGTGGTGGCTGGAATCATTCTTTCAGGCAGCGTGCTTGCCTGGCTGCAACTGGGCACCCCCGCCTCGCTATGGCAAACGGACTATGGCCGCGTGCTGGCGATCAAGCTTGCCCTGGTCCTGCTGCTGCTGGGCCTTGGCGCCTACAACCGCTACCGGCTGACACAGGCCGTCCTTGCCGGGGACTCCGAGGCCCGTCGCCGCATGCGCCAGGTCGCAGCGGCGGAACTGCTCATCGCCGCCCTCGCACTGGGCACCGTTGCCCTGTGGCGCTTCACGCCGCCCCCGCGGGCCCTGACCGCCACCACCGCGAACGCCGTGATCTCCGCCCAGGCGCACGGAGACGCCGCGATGGCCCAGCTGGCGTTCACGCCGGCCTCGCCGGGCCAAGCGGCAAGACTCCTCATCCATCTGACCACCCACGACGGACACGCCTTCGCGGCACAAGAGGTGACGGTTGGCTTCTCGGCCCCCGAAGCGGGCCTGGAAGCCATCGAGCTTCATGCCGCGCCGCAGGGCCAAGGCACGTGGCTGGTCGACGATCTGAGGCTGCCCCCTCGGAACGACTGGCTGCTGCGCGTCGACGTGCTGGTATCGGATTTCGAACGCATACACCTCAATACTCGTCTTGCCACCTTTCCTTGAAGGGGCATTGCGCCTGCCGCCTTGATTTCAATCAAAGCCCATCAATATATTTTGTAATAGTTTATGAACAAATAAACTAAATCGCCGAGGGGCCGAATTCATGCGACACGATCACAGCAACTCAACAGGCACGGCATCGCCGCAGCCCAGGCGCCGGGCCCTTCTGATGCTCGGCGCCGCAGCGGCCGCGGGAATGGGCTTGCCGCAGCACACCGCACAGGCAGCGGCCAAGACTCGAACCAAGGCGCGCATCGTCATTGCCGGCGCCGGCGCTGCAGGCCTGACGGCCGCCGCGCGCCTTGCGCAAGCACTGGATGGCGCCAAGATCACGGTGATCGATGCGCGCAAGGCGCACTATTACCAGCCTGGGCTGACCCTGGTCGGCGCCGGGGTCGAGCCCTCCGGCTATGTCGTGTCTTCCACGGCCGAGTACATCCCCAGGGATGTGGAATGGGTTGCGCAGCGCGTCGTCGAATTCGACCCCGAGGGCAACAAGGTCGTCACCGAAACCGGGCAGGCCTACCCGTACGATTTCCTCATTGTGGCCACCGGCCTGCAACTGGAATACGGACTGATCGAAGGCATGGACGAAGCCTTGATCGGCAAGGAAGGCATTGGCAGCATCTACCACAGCCCTGAAGGCGCGCACGCGACGTGGCAGGCCATGTCGGCCTTTGCCGACAAGGGCGGCCGGGGGGTGTTCCTGCGGCCCGCAACCGAAATGAAATGCGCCGGCGCCCCGCTGAAGTACACCTTCCTCACCGAGGACCAACTGACACGCCGAGGCCGGCGCAGCAAGGCGGAAATCGTTTACAACGCCAGCGGCAAGACCCTGTTCAGCGTGCCCGTCGTCGCGGAGAAAGTGCGCACGCTTTTCCAAGAACGGAACATCCACGTCAAGGCCGAACGGGTTCTGCAACGCATCGACCCCGGCCGGCGCATCGCCACTTTCACCACTCCCGAGGGCAGCGAAGAGCAGAACTACGACTTCATTCACGTCATCCCACCCATGCGCGCCCCATCGGCCGTGCGCAACAGCCCCCTGCCCTGGCGGACAGGCGCATGGGCGGCCGAAGGCTGGCTGGAAGTGGACAAAGGCACCTTGCGCCACGTTCGCTACCGCAACGTATTCGGCGTGGGAGACATCGCCGGCGTCCCCAAAGGAAAGACCGCCGCCAGTGTGAAATGGCAAGTGCCGGTCGCGATCGACCATCTCGTGGCCGAGATCGCGGGCCGGACCTCCCAAGCGCTTTACACCGGCTATACCTCTTGCCCCCTCATCACACGCCTGGGCCGGGCCATGCTGGTCGAGTTCGATTATGAAAACAACCTGGTGCCCTCGTTCCCGGGCGTGATTGCGCCACTCGACGAGCTCTGGGTCAGTTGGGTCATGGAAACGACAGCGCTCAAACCGACTTACATCAGCATGCTGCGCGGCCGCGCCTAAGGAGACGCCCATGAAAGAACTCGACCCCTTTGTCATCGCCGCAGTCCTTCAGGAAATGCTCGGCGCATTCTTCTGGCCCGCTCTGGCGGTCACGCTGATCGGCACCCTGGCGTTCGTGGCCTTGCTCGTACGCGAACGAAGGCTGGCGCCGTGCCGTCTGCGGCGCTCGTTGCTGGCAGGCATACTGGGTGGCATTCTTGCCCTGGTTTTGGTCATCGAGGCATCCTCGTCCAGCATCTCCGATGGGGCAGCGCTCGTCGACTGGATCGTCATGGCCCTGATCTTCACTCTGGGGCTGGTGTGCGCGGCCGTCCTGGCCTACACCGTCGCCGGCTGGTGGCCCGGCCCCATGGTCGCCCCGGCCACGAAAAAATGATGCAAACTACAAACTCAGGTCAAAAAAGCAGCACAGCAGCCGAAAAATACCCATGACCCGAGTTTGGAGAACAGCCATGACCGACAACATCAAGGGCAAGGTAGTCGTCATCACCGGCGCGTCCAGCGGCCTGGGCGCTGAAGCGGCCCGGCATCTGGTCCGTGAGGGGGCCAAGGTCGCGCTGGGTGCGCGGCGCCTGGATCGCCTGCAGGCGCTCGCCAAGGAACTGGGGGAAGCCAACGCCACCGTCTTCAAGGTCGATGTCACCCGGCGCGAACAGGTCCAGGCGTTTGTCGATCACGCGGTCAGCACTTACGGCCGGATCGACGTCATGCTGAACAATGCCGGCCTGATGCCGCACTCGCCGCTCGAGCGCCTCAAGGTCGATCAGTGGGATCAGATGATCGACGTCAACATCAAGGGGGTGCTGTACGGCATCGCCGCCGCACTGCCCGTCATGCAGGCGCAGAAAAGCGGGCACATCATCAATGTCTCGTCCGTCGCCGGCCACAAGGTCCGGCCGAACGGGGTGGTGTATTCCGCGACCAAGCACGCCGTGCGGATCATCTCGGAGGGGCTGCGCCAGGAGGTCAAGCCTTACAACATCCGCAGCACGATCATCTCGCCGGGCGCGGTCGCAACAGAGCTTCCCGACAGCATCACCGAAACCGACATCGCCGCGGGCATGCACGCGTTCTACGAGAAATACGCCATTCCCGCCGACAGCTTCGCCCGCTGCGTCCTGTTCGCCATGAGCCAGCCCGAGGACGTCGACATCAACGAGATCCTCTTCCGTCCGACGGCGCAAGAGCCGTAAGGCGCGGTGAGCCCGGATGGCCTCTCGATTGATCGTCTGCGCGGCTGTCCTGCTGACGGCGGGCTGCGCGTCGATGGCGCCGCCGCACGAACGCCCGGCGGTGGCGTTACCGGCCGCCTATCCGCACAATGAACCCTCGCATGCCGCGACGCCGGTCTCGACCGCCGCAGCCGACTGGCGCGCGTACTTTTCCGACACGGCGCTGCAGCGGCTGATCGAACAGGCGCTGGCGCACAATCCGGATTTGCGCACTGCCCTGCTGCGAGTGCAGGAAGCGCAAGCCGCCTACGGCGTGCAGCGCAGCACCCGACTCCCCACGCTGGGCGTCGAACTCGATGCAAGCCGTACACGCACGCCCGCTGACCTCAGCCTGACCGGAAGCGCCATCAGCCTCAATCAATTCCAGGCCGGGGTGGGCTTCAGCAACTGGGAAATCGACTTCTGGGGACGCATTGCCAGCCTCAACGAAGCAGCGCTGCAAAGCTTCCTGTCCACCGATGCCGCCCGCCGCGCAGTCGCCGTGGCGCTCGTGGCGCAGGTGGCCAATGCCTACCTGGGATTGCGCGAGCTGAACGAACGCCTGCGCCTGGCGCAGGACAGCGAGGCCAGCCAGCGCGAATCGCTGCGCATCTTCACGCGCCGGTTCGAGGTCGGCTCGGCCTCCCGTCTGGAACTGGCGCAAGTACAAACCCTGCTGACGCAGGCCGAATCGTTGGTGGTGCAGGTTCAGCAGCAGCGGGATGCGCAGCGCCTGGCCCTGGGGATTCTGCTGGGCGACCTGAGCAACGCCGCGACCGACCTGGACGAGCACGCTTCGCTGGATGCCGGATTGCTTCCTCCGCTGGATCCGGGCGTGCCTTCCGATCTGCTGCAGAACCGCCCCGACGTGATCGCCGCGGAGCATCGGCTGCAGGCAGCCAATGCCAACATCGGAGCGGCGCGCGCCGCCTTTTTTCCGCGCATCAGCCTGACCGCCCTCGGAGGCGTGGCCAGCACCGACCTGGATCGCCTGTTCCAGGGCGCCAACCGCGCCTGGAGCTTCGCCCCCAGCCTGTCGCTGCCGATCTTCGACGCCGGCCGCAACCGCGCGAACCTGGATCTGGCCGAAGTGCGCAAGAACCTCGCGGTGGTGCAATATGAACAGACCGTGCAAAGCTCCTTCCGCGATGTGGCCGATGCCTTGTCAGCCCAGCACTGGCTGCAACAACAGGTCGAGGTGCAGCAGCGCGCCCTGGCCGCCCAGCGCGAACGCGCGCGCCTGTCGCGCCTGAGCTATGACAATGGCGCATCCAGCTTCCTCGATGTGCTGGATGCCGAACGCAACCTGATTTCGACCGAGCAAGTGCTCGTACAGACACGCCGCGCCCTGCTGTCCAGCCGCATCGCGCTCTATGCCGCGCTGGGCGGTGGATCGCGCCACGTCGGCGATGCGCCGCTGCTGCCGTCGCCGCCCATCCCTTCCGCGTCCCCCTGATCGCCATGGCCTCCACCCTGAAGAACGCACTGATTCCCGCCCTCATCGCCGCCGCGCTGGCCTTGGCAGGCTGGTACGCCTGGCAGTGGTTCGCCTCAAGCCAGGACAATGGCGCCTTCGTCAGCGGCAACGGCCGCATCGAGGCAACGGAAATCGACATCGCCACCAAACTGCCCGGCCGCATCAACGAAATCCTGGTCGAGGAAGGCGCCTTCGTGAAAGCCGGCCAGGTGGTGGCCACGATGCAGGTCCAGACGCTGGAGGCCCAGTTGCGCGAGGCGAAGGCGCAGCGCCAGCAGGCCATCAACGCGGTGGCCAGCGCCCAGGCGCAGGTGGCGATGCGTCAAAGCGACAAAACCGCACTATTGGCGCAGGTACGCCGGGCCAAAGCCGAACTCAATGCCGCCCAGCGCCGGCTGACGCGTTCCGAAACCCTGGTCAAAGAGGGCGCCACCTCCATCCAGACGCTGGATGACGACCGCGCCCGCACGCAAAGCGCCGAGGCGGCCGTCACCGCCGCTCAGGCGCAGGCCACATCGGCCGATGCCGCCATCGCAGCCGCGCAGGCGCAGGTCATCAGCGCGCAATCGCAGGTCGAGGCGACCGACGCCACGCTGGAGCGCATCCAGTCCGAGATCGACGACAGCCAGCTCAAGGCGCCGCGCGACGGCCGCGTGCAGTTTCGCGTGGCCCAACCTGGCGAGGTATTGGGTGCGGGGGGCCGTGTGATGAACCTCATCGACCTCTCGGACGTCTACATGACCTTCTTCCTGCCCACTGAGGCGGCAGGCCGCGTGGCCCTGGGGGCGGAAGTGCGCATTGTGCTGGACACTGCGCCGGATTACGTGATTCCCGCCAAGGTGTCCTTCATCGCCAGCGCGGCGCAGTTCACCCCCAAGACCGTGGAGACCGCCAGCGAGCGGCAGAAGCTGATGTTCCGAGTGCGCGCGAAGATCGACCGCGAGCTGCTGCTCGAGCATCTGGAATACGTCAAGACCGGCCTGCCGGGCGAGGCCTGGGTGCGGCTCGATCCCTCGCAGCCCTGGCCTGCCCGTCTGGCGCTCAAGGCGCGGCCATGATGGAAGAAGAAGGCGCCTCCCCCGCTTCGGCGGTTGTTCGCCTGGATCAGCTGCGGCAGCGCTACGACACGGTCCAGGCGCTCGCCGGCATCACGCTGGACCTTCCGTCAGGCTGCATGGTCGGCCTGATCGGGCCGGACGGCGTCGGCAAGTCCAGCCTGCTGTCGCTGGTGGCGGGTGCGCGCGCCATCCAGCAGGGCAGCGTGCAGGTGGTGGGCGGCGACATGAACAGCAAGCGCCACCGCGACGCCGTGTGCCCGCGTATCGCCTACATGCCGCAAGGGCTGGGAAAGAACCTCTACCCGACGCTGTCGATGGAAGAAAACCTGCAGTTCTTCGCTCGCCTGTTCGGCCACGATGCCGCCGAGCGGCGGCGGCGCATCGACGACCTGACCGGCGCCACCGGCCTGCGCCCCTTCCTGGCCCGCCCGGTCGGCAAGCTCTCGGGCGGCATGAAGCAAAAACTCGGCCTGTGCTGCGCGCTGATCCACGACCCCGATCTGCTGATCCTGGATGAGCCGACCACGGGCGTCGATCCGCTCGCCCGCGCGCAGTTCTGGGATCTGATCGCCCGCATCCGCCGGGACCGGCCCGGCATGAGCGTGATCATCGCCACGGCCTACATGGACGAAGCCCAGCGCTTCGATTGGCTGGTCGCCATGGACGCGGGGCAGATACTCGCGACCGGCACGCCGGGAGAACTGCTGTCGCGCACGGGCAGCGCATCGCTGGAAGCGGCGTTCATCGCGCTGCTGCCGGAGGAAAAAAGGCGCGGCCATGCGGCCGTCGAGATCCCGCCGCTGCAAGTCCCGGACGACGATATCGCCATCGAAGCCCAGGACCTCACCATGCGCTTCGGCGACTTCGTGGCCGTCGATCACGTCTCGTTCCGCATCCGGCGGGGCGAGATCTTCGGCTTTCTCGGCTCCAACGGCTGCGGCAAGACCACGACCATGAAGATGCTCACCGGCCTGCTCGAGGCCAGCGAAGGCCGGGCCTGGCTGTTCGGCCATGAGGTCGACCCGCGGGACATCGCCACCCGCCGCCGCGTGGGCTATATGTCGCAGGCGTTCTCGCTCTATGGCGAGCTGACGGTGCGGCAAAACCTGGAGCTGCACGCGCGCCTGTTCCAGGTACCAGAAAACGAGATTCCCGCCCGCGTGGCCGAGATGGAGCAGCGTTTCGGCCTGGCCGACATGCGGGCCAGCCTGCCCGGGAGTCTGCCGCTGGGCATGCGCCAGCGCTTGTCGCTGGCGGTGGCCATGGTGCACAAGCCCGAATTGCTGATCCTCGACGAACCCACCTCGGGCGTGGATCCGATCGCCCGCGATGCCTTCTGGCGGCTGCTGGTCGAGCTTTCCCGCCGGGACAAGGTGACCATCTTCATTTCCACGCACTTCATGAACGAGGCCGAGCGCTGCGATCGCATGTCGATGATGCATGCCGGCAAGGTGCTCGACAGCGACACGCCGTCGAACCTGGTCGCCAAGCGCGGGGCGCAGACCCTGGAAGAGGCGTTCATCGGCTACCTGATCGACGCCGGAGGCGGTGCCCAGAAATCCGCGGCCCCCGCCGCCCCGGCGGCGACCGGCGCCGGACAAGCACTCATTCCTGCCAGGCCACAGCGCTTCAGCCTGCAGCGCCTCGTCAGCCAACTATGGCGCGAAGCCCTGGAACTGCGGCGAGACACGGTGCGCGCGACGCTGGCGCTGGCCGGCTCGGTGATCCTGATGTTCGTGATCGGCTTCGGAATCAGCATGGACGTGGACGACCTGCGCTACGCCGTGCTCGACCGCGACCAGTCCACGCTGAGCGAAAGCTACACGCTGAGCCTGGCCGGCTCGCGCTACTTCGTCGAGCGGCCGCCGCTGCGCGACTACGCGGACCTGGACCGCCGCATGGCCAGCGGCGAACTGAGCCTGGCCCTGGAGATCCCGCCCGGTTTCGGCCGCGACGTGCTGCGCGGCCGAAACGTGCAGATCGGCGCATGGATCGACGGCGCCATGCCGCAACGCGCCGAAACGATCAAGGGCTACGTGCAGGGCATCCATCAGCATTGGCTGGCCGAGCAAGCCGCCGCGCGCACCGGGGCCGCGCCCACTGGGCTGGCAGGCATCGAGACGCGCTTTCGCTACAACCCGGACGTCAAAAGCCTGCCCGCCATGGTGCCCGCAGTCATCCCCATGCTGCTGCTGATGCTGCCGGCCATGCTCACGGCGCTGGCCGTGGTGCGCGAAAAGGAAAGCGGCTCCATCATCAACCTGTATGTCACGCCGACCACGCGCGTGGAATTCCTGCTGGGCAAGCAACTGCCCTACGTGGCGCTGGCCATGCTGAACTTCGGGCTGATGGCCTTGCTGTCCGTGACTGTGTTCGGGGTGCCGATCAAGGGCAGTTTCATCACTTTGCTGTTTGCCGCGCTGATCTTCAGCTTCTGCGCCACCGGCATGGGCCTGCTGGCGTCCAGCGTCACCAAGAGCCAGATCGCGGCCATGTTCCTCGCAATGATCGGCACGATCATTCCCACCGTGCAGTTTTCAGGGTTGACCGACCCTGTCTCGTCGCTGCAAGGCGGCGCGCGCTGGCTGGGCGAAGTCTACCCGGCCACGCACATGATCGATGTCAGCCGGGGCGTATTCAACAAAGCGCTGAGCTTCAGCGACCTGGCCGCCTCGCTCGTGCCCATGCTGGTCGCCGCCCCGCTCATCCTGGGCGCGGCCATCCTGTTGCTGCGCAAACAGGAGCACTGAACGATGCGCCAATTTCTTTCCAACACCTTCCGCCTGGGCATCAAAGAGCTATGGAGCCTGTGGCGCGACCCGGCAATGCTGGTGCTCATCGTCTACCTGTTCACGATCGGCGTCTACAGCGCCGCCACGGCGATGCCCGAGACCCTGCACAACGCCCCCATCGCGATCGTGGACGAAGACCATTCGCCGCTGTCGCGGCGCATCGTCTCGGCCTTGTATCCCCCGCAATTCACCGTGCCCCGGATGATCGAATGGTCGCAGATGGACCCCGGCATGGACAAAGGCCTGTACACCTTTGCGATGGTCATCCCGCGCAACTTCCAGCGCGACCTGCTGGCCGGCCGATCGCCGCAGATCCAGCTCAACGTGGATGCCACGCGCATGAGCCAGGCCTTCGTGGGCAGCGGATATGTCCAGCAGATCGTCATGGGAGAGATCAACGAGTTCGCGCAGCGCTATCGCGCCGATGCCGTGCCCCCGGTCGATCTGGCCCTGCGCGCCCGGTTCAACCCGACGCTGGCCCCATCCTGGTTCGGCAGCCTGGTTGAGCTCATCAACCATATCACCATGCTGTCCATCATCCTCACCGGTGCGGCGCTGATCCGCGAACGCGAACACGGCACGGTGGAACACCTGCTGGTCATGCCGGTAACGCCAATGCAGATCATGGTGGCAAAGATCTGGTCCATGGGCGCCGTGGTCCTGCTGGCGGCCTGGGTATCGATCGTTCTTGTGGTACGCGGCGTGCTGCATGTGCCGGTGGCGGGCTCGCTGCCGCTGTTCTTCACGGGCGCGGCGCTGTGCCTGTTCGCCACCACATCCATGGGCATCTTCATGGCGACGGTGGCGCGCAACATGCCCCAATTCGCCATGCTGATGATGCTGACCATCCTGCCCCTGGATATGCTCTCCGGCGGCAACACACCGCGCGAGAGCATGCCCGAACTGGTGCGGGACATCATGCTGGTAGCGCCGACCACGCACTTCGTGCAGCTCGGCCAGGCCATCCTGTTCCGCGGCGCCGGCCTGGACGTGGTGTGGCCCCAGTTCGCCGCGCTGGTGCTGATCGGCGCCGTCCTGTTCGCGCTGTCGCTGCGGCGCCTGCGCAAGACGATCGCCCGTATGGCCTGATTTATAGGGGGGTTTTGGGGGATTTTGCCGGGAGATCGGCGAATTGGAGCGGGTGAACGGAATCGAACCGTCGTCTCTTGCTTGGGAAGCAAGGGTAATGACCATTATACGACACCCGCCTGGCTGGAAACCGGCATGGAAGCTGGGCTGCGGCGATAGTTCGCCTGGGAGGCCCAGCCGCCGCCGCAAAATTCCGCAGCGAAGAGGGAAGCAATTATAGCGCCTGCCCGGCGTTTGCGCTTGGCCCCCCGCCATTCGACCCCGGCAATGGGCCGGACAGCGGGGCCGATCCAGGCCGCCCCCTCCCTTATAATTGAGCCCATGAGCACTACACCCGAAACCTTCCCCGGTCACGCACCCGCACCAGACACTCACGGCATGGACAGCGTCGAGATCGAACGGCTCAAGCAGGGCCATATCCGCAGCTTCGTCCACCGGCGCGGCCACATCACGGCCGGCCAGCAAGAGGCCCTTGATCGGCTGTTGCCGCAATGGTCCATCCCCTTTCGCGCCGCCCCGCTCAACTTCGAGCAGGCCTTTGGCCGCGCCGCCCCCACCATCCTGGAAATCGGCTTCGGCATGGGCGAAACCACGGAAAAAATCGCGCTGGCCCGCCCCGGTGACAATTTCCTGGGCGTTGAGGTCTTCAACGCGGGCGTCGGCGCCATGCTCAAGCGCATCGAGGCCTCCGGCCTGCAGAACCTGCGCATCATCCAGCATGACGCCGTCGAAGTCGTTCGCGACATGATCCCGCCCGACTCGCTGGACGGCGTCCACATCTATTTCCCGGACCCCTGGCCCAAGGCTCGCCATCACAAGCGCCGCCTCATCCAGCCCCCCTTCATCCAGTTGCTGGCCAGCCGCATCAAGCCCGGTGGCTATATCCATTGCGCCACCGACTGGCAGAACTATGCCGAACAGATGCTGGTGGTGCTGGGCGGCGAACCCTTGCTGGAGAACACCAGCGACAGCTACGCCCCCCGGCCGGATTTCCGCCCCCTGACCAAGTTCGAAACCCGGGGGCTGAAGCTGGGGCATGGCGTCTGGGACCTGATCTTCAAGCGCAAGGCCTGAGCCCCCATGTATCCGCCCATCACGCCTTATCGCCACGGTTTCCTCGATACCGGAGACGGCCATCGTGTGTATTGGGAACTGTGCGGCAACCCGGAGGGCCGCCCGGCCATCTTCCTGCACGGCGGGCCGGGCAGCGGCTGCTCGCCCACCCATCGGCGCCTGTTCGACCCCGAACGCTACAACGTCCTGCTGTTCGACCAGCGCGGTTGCGGCCGGTCCACTCCGCACGCCAGCCTGGAGAACAACACCACCTGGCATCTGGTGGCCGACATCGAACGCCTGCGCCAGGAGATCCTGGAAACCGACCGGGCACTGGTGTTCGGCGGATCCTGGGGCTCCACCCTGGCCCTGGCCTATGCCGAGACACATCCCGAACACGTCAGCGCCCTGATCGTGCGCGGCATCTTCACGGTGCGCAAAAAGGAACTGCACTGGTTCTATCAAGAAGGCGCGTCCTGGCTGTTTCCGGATTTGTGGGAACACTACCTGGCGCCGATCCCCGAAGAAGAACGGGGCGACCTGATCGCCGCCTACCGCAAACGCCTGACCTCGCCGGATCGCAGCGAACAGCTGCGCGCCGCCCATGCCTGGAGCCTGTGGGAAGACAGCACCATCACGCTGCTGCCCAATACGGCCCATCGCCAGTCGCATGTGGGCGACGATGCGGCCCTGGCCTTTGCGCGCATCGAGAATCACTACTTCGTGCACGGCGGCTTCATGGAAGAAGGCCAGCTGCTGCGCGACACCCATAAATTGCACGGCATTCCGGGGGTGATCATCCAGGGCCGTTACGACGTCTGCACACCGGCGCGCAGCGCCTGGGATCTGCACAAAGCCTGGCCTCAGGCCGAGTTCCACCTGGTGGACGATGCGGGGCACGCGTTCGACGAACCCGGCATCCTCAAACGCCTGCTGGCCGCCACCGACCGATTCAGCGGCTGAACGCCACCCGCACCATGCATGACAACGAGACACACACCATGAACATCACGCTAAACGGCAAACCGCACACAGTCCAGCCCGGCAATACCGTGGCCGACCTCGTGGCGTCGCTGGGCTACCAGGGCAAACGCATTGCCGTGGAACGCAACGGCGACATCGTGCCCAAAAGCCAGCATGCCCAGGTGGCGCTGGCCCACGAAGACAGCATCGAAATCGTCGTCGCCGTCGGCGGGGGCTGACCCCCGCCCACAGATCGCCTCGCCGGCAACTTTGTTCGTCATCCCGCCGCAAGGCGGGATCCATGGCCTATCGGAGACCGCCAAACCCCTTGCCCAGGCCTTTCAGGCCGCCCATGGCCCGCATCATCTTGGCCATGCCGCCCTTCTTCATCATCTTCATCATGCCCTGCATCTGTTCGAACTGGGACAGCAGGCGGTTGACCTCCTGAACCGGCACGCCCGCGCCGGCCGCGATGCGGCGCTTGCGCGAAGCCTTGAGCAGCTCGGGTTTGGCCCGTTCGGCGGCCGTCATGGAATTGAGGATGCCTTCGGTGCGACGCAACTGCTTTTCAGCCTGGCCGCCCTGCAGCTGGCTGGCCGCCTGCGCAAACTGGGCGGGAAGCTTTTCGAGCATGGAGCCCATGTCGCCCATTTTCTTGACCTGCTGAAGCTGGTCGCGGAAATCGTTGAGGTCGAACTTGTTGCCCGACTTGATCTTGGTGGCAAGCTTTTGCGCCTCGGCAATATCGATATTGCGCTGGGCCTGCTCGACAAGCGACACGATGTCGCCCATGCCCAGCACGCGCTGCGCCATGCGCTCGGGATGGAAAGGCTCCAGCCCGTCGAGTTTTTCGGACAGGCCGACGAACTTCAAGGGCTTGCCGGTGACATGCCGCACCGACAGGGCCGCACCGCCCCGGGCATCGCCGTCGAGCTTGGTCAGCACGACGCCGGTCAGCGGCAGGGCGTCGGCAAAGGCCTTGGCCACATTGACCGCGTCCTGGCCCTGCATGGCGTCGACCACGAACAGCGTCTCGATCGGATGGAGCAGGTCGTACAGGGCGCGGATCTCGCGCATCATGGCCTCGTCGATACCCAGACGACCGGCCGTATCCACGATAAGGACATCGTAATGATGGCGCTTGGCGTGGTCCAGCGCGCCGCGGGCGATGTCCTCGGGCTTCTGGGACGGATCGGACGGCAGGAAATCGACGTTCACCTGGGCGGCGACGGTCTTCAACTGCTCGATGGCGGCGGGACGATAGACGTCGGCACTGACAACAAGCACTTTTTTCTTGCCGGTCTTGCGCCCATGCTGCGTGTGGTTGCCTTCGCTGAGCCATTTGGCCAGCTTGCCTGTGGTGGTGGTCTTGCCCGCCCCCTGCAAGCCGGCCATGAGGATCACCGCCGGCGGCTGCGTCGCCAGGGAAAGCTCGCTGGCATCGCTGCCGGCGTCGCCCCCCATGATGGCGGTCAGCTCTTTGTGCACCACGCCCACCAGGGCCTGGCCGGGGTTGAGGCTGCCCGCGACCTCCTGGCCGAGCGCCTGCTCTTTGACTCGAGAGACGAACTCGCGCACCACCGGCAGGGCCACATCGGCCTCCAGCAGCGCCATGCGCACTTCGCGCAGCATCTCCTGGGTGTTGGCTTCGGTCAGGCGGGCCTCGCCGCGTATGGTCTTGACGACACGCGACAGGCGCTGGGTCAGGTTTTCGAGCATGGGTATGAATTCGCTAAAACAGTTTGCGGTATCGACTGCGCCGCCATAGGGTCTACAATGCAACGATCAGGGCATTATGCCCTTTACGCCCACCCCAAGCACAGCTCATATGTCTGCAGACATTGTATTTCACTCGCTTGCCGCGCTGTCCTACGCCATACTGGCGGTATCCCTTTGGCGTCCTTTGACGCAAAGCGGTTCGCAGGCGCATGCAGGCAAGGTCGGGCGTGTCTGCCTGCTTGGCGCACTGGTGCTGCACGGCATCGCGCTCGAACGCGCGGTGCTGCCGGGCGGCACCCTGCACCTGGGCTGGGCCCTGGCGCTGTCGGTGGCCATCTGGCTGGGCATGATCGTCTTCTGGCTGGAAAGCCTGGTCATACGCATCGACGGATTGCTGCTTATTTTACTCCCGGCCGCCACGGTGGTCAGCGCCCTGGCCGCGCTCTTCCCGCAAAGCCACCTCATCGACCACGCCAATAACGAGTGGCTGCGCATCCACCTGATCATTTCGCTGACCGCCTACGGCCTGGTCACCGTCACGGCCCTGCAGGCGCTGCTCATGGCGTTGCTGGACCGCTACCTGCGCCGCCCCGTCGAGCAGGCCGAACAGCGCGGCACCGTCAGCCGCGCACTGGATTCCCTGCCCCCCCTGCTGGTGCAAGAGCGGGTGCTGTTCCGCCTGGTGGGCTTCGGCTTCGCCTTGCTGACCCTGACCGTCATCACCGGCGTCATTGTCTCGATGGGGCTCATCCACCGCCCCTTCCCCATGGATCACAAGACCGTCTTCACGCTGCTTGCCTGGGCGATCTTCGGCGTGCTGCTGGCCGGCCGCTACACCCGCGGCTGGCGCGGCCGGCAGGCCCTGCGCTGGACGCTGGCCGGTTTTGCCTTCGTGCTGCTGGCCTACACCGGCAGCCGATTCGTCCTGGACGTCATCCTGCAGCGAGGTTGAAGTGGGTAAACTGCTTTTCTGGCTGGTCGTCATCATCGCCGTGCTGTTCGCCACACGTTTGCTCAGCGTGCATGCGGCCCGCCCGCAAAAGCCCAAGCCCTTGCGCCGGGCGCCGTCCCGCAGCGGGCCTGCCGGCAGCAGCGAGGCCATGGTGCAATGCGCGCATTGCGGCATTCATCTGCCGCGCTCGGACGCCCTGCTGATCAACGGCCAGACCTGGTGCAGCCAGGAACACGCCCGCCTGGGCATGAACCGTTGATGCCCTGCCGGCCTGCCCCGCAAGCTGTGCCGGCAACGAAAACACGAAAAGGAGACCACGAACATGCGCACGCTGGTTCTGGATCGCCATGGCTGGCTCCGGCCACACGGCCGCGTTACCCTGGCACCCTCACCCAACTGCGACAAGCGCCCGGCGGGCGTTGCGCCCACCCTGCTCGTCCTGCATAACATCAGCCTGCCGCCTGGCCAGTTCGGCGGCAGCGAAGTCGTCGACTTCTTTCAGAACACACTGGATTACGACTCACACCCCTGGCTGGACCGCCTGCGCGGCATGAAGGTCTCGGCCCACTTCCTGGTGCGCCGCGACGGCACAGTGGTGCAGTTCGTCTCGACCGACGAGCGGGCCTGGCATGCCGGGGTATCGCGCCACAACGGGCGCGAACGCTGCAATGACTTTTCCATCGGTATCGAGATCGAAGGCACCGACACCACGCCCTACACGGACGAGCAGTACCTTACGCTCAAGCACTTGACGCGGGCGCTGCGCGCCCGGCACACCCTGACCGCCGTCCGCGGCCACGAGCACATCGCCCCCGGCCGCAAGACCGACCCCGGACCCAGCTTCCAATGGCGCCGCTACGGCCATGAAAGCCCATGGCTGCTGCGGGAAATGCCGCCCGCAGCGTAAGGCGCTGCCCGTCATCCCGGCGAAAGCCGGGATCCTCTGGAAACCACTCAGGCCCCAATCAGCAGCTTGTTCATCCGCTTCACAAAGCCCGCGGAATCCGCCAACTGCGCGCCCTCGGCCAGCATGGCCTGATCCAGCAGCAACTGCGCCCATTCAGCAAAAAGATCATCGGACGCCGCTTCGACGCGCGCGATCAGCGCGTGTTCAGGGTTGACCTCCAGAATCGGCTTGACCTCGGGGGTCTCCTGGCCGGCGGCCTGCAGCATGCGCAGCAGATGGGGGCTGAGCTCGTTGGCTTCCACCACCACGCAGGCGGGGGAATCAACCAGGCGCACCGTCACACGCACATCCTTGACCTTGCCGTCCAGCGCCGTCTTGAGGCGCTCGACCAGCGGCTTGAACTTCTCGGCCACTTCGGACTGGTGCTTCTTTTCGTCCTCATCGGCCAGCTTGTCCAGATCGAGACCGCCCTTGGCGATGGACACCAGGCGCTTGCCTTCGAACTCACGCAGGTAGGACAGCATCCACTCGTCCACGCGATCCGACAGCAGCAAGACCTCCAACCCCTTCTTGCGGAAGATCTCCAGGTGCGGGCTGTTGCTGGCGGCATTGTAGGATTCGGCGCTGACATAATAGATCGTGTCCTGCCCCTCCTTCATGCGCCCCAGGTAATCGGCCAGCGACACCGACTGCACCGGCGTTCCGGTGTGTGTGGAGGCAAAGCGCAGCAGCTTGGCGATGCGGTCCTTATTGGCGAAATCCTCGCCCACGCCTTCCTTCAGCACCTGGCCGAACTGCTCCCAGAACGCCGCGTAATCCTCTGGCTTGTTCTCGGCCAGGTCTTCCAGCAAGGACAGGATGCGCTTGGCCGAGCCTTCGCGAATCGCCTTCACATCGCGGCTTTCCTGCAGGATTTCACGCGAGACGTTCAGCGGCAGATCCGCCGAATCGATCACCCCGCGCACGAAACGCAGGTACATGGGCAGCAGCTGCTCGGCGTCGTCCATGATGAACACACGCTTCACATACAGCTTGACCCCGCGCCGGCCTTCGCGATCCCAGAGATCCATCGGCGCGCGCTTGGGCACATACAGAAGTTGCGTGTATTCGTTGCGGCCCTCGACGCGGTTGTGCGTCCACGCCAGCGGATCGTCGAAATCATGCGCAACGTGCTTGTAGAACTCTTTGTACTGCTCGTCGGTGATGTCCGACTTGGACCGCGTCCACAGCGCACTGGCCTGGTTCACCGTCTCCCACTCGGTCGTCGTGACCTGCGCGGACTTCTCGGCATCCCACTCTTCCTTCAGCATCTGCACCGGCAGCGAGATGTGATCCGAATAACGCCGCAGGACCTCGCGCAGCTTCCAGCCGCTGAGGAATTCATCGTCGCCCTCGCGCAGGTGCAAGGTCACGGACGTGCCGCGATCCGCCTTCTCGACCTGGGTGATGGAGAACTCGCCCTGCCCGTCGGATTCCCACAGCACCGCATCGGTGGCCTCGGCCCCCGCGCGCCGGCTGAGCACCGACACCTTGTCCGCCACGATGAAGGACGAATAAAAGCCCACGCCGAACTGGCCGATCAGGTTCGCATCCTTTTGCTTGTCGCCGGTGAGCTTGGCGAAGAACTCCTTCGTGCCCGACCGCGCGATGGTGCCCAGATTGGCCACCGCCTCGTCACGCGACAGTCCGATGCCGTTGTCGGAAATCGTGATCGTGCGCTTCTCGGCATCGAACTCCACGCGGATGCGCAGATCGGTATCGCCCTGCATCAGGTCCGGCTGGTCGATGGCCTCGAAACGCAGCTTGTCGCACGCGTCCGACGCATTGGACACCAGCTCGCGCAGGAAAATCTCTTTGTTGCTGTACAAGGAGTGAATCATCAGGTGCAGCAACTGCTTCACCTCGGCCTGGAAGCCCAGGGTTTCGGAGGCGGGATGGGTCGTCTCAGCTTGAGTCATGATCAATCGGTCAAGTCAGAATAGGTTCGAAAAAAGAGAGGCGCGCGCCTCCCCCATTGGGAGAATCCCATTGAGGAGACATGGGGATGGCCCTTTGATTTTTCAAGCCCGAAGTTTCGCGTATAATTACGCCTTTCCTGCCACGCCCCGGATTCTACGGGGCGATCCTTCCGATGCCCGGGTGGTGAAATTGGTAGACGCAGGGGACTCAAAATCCCCCGCCGCAAGGCGTGCCGGTTCGATTCCGGCCCCGGGCACCATAATAAAATCAAGCAGTTACGAAAATCTAAGACTCGCCAGATACGAAGTGTTCCGCATCTGTTCCGCGACATGTTCCGCATTTGATAGAAAGCAGCCCGCCAGACAGCGGGTTTTTTTATTGCCCACACACCCGCGCCCACGTCTCCGCCTCCGTCTCGATCCACCGCATCGGCCTGATGGGTGTCGCGTCAATCTCGGCGTCGGAACGCCACTCGAACGGCCTCTGAGCCACTTGGCAGTAGCTACCGCCGGCGGGCGTCGCGCATCCGCTGGCGAGCGCGATCACGAACAGCGTCATCGTCCAGGCGCTCAATTTCCGCAGCAGCTCCATCCCTTTCCCTCCTGGCCGACTCATCAGCCTCCAGTTGTTCGATGCGGGCCTCTTGCTTGCCCGCCTGCTTACCTGACTGGCGTGCCGTGATCCATCCGGCCACCAGAGCCAACACGCCCAGCACATAGGGCCACACAGCCCCGATAATCGCTTCGATCATGCCGCCTCCATGAACAATGCCCGCTCGGCCTCTCGGCGGCGCACGAGGCCGGAAACGACCTTGCCACCCGCCCGGTTCCATACGAGGAACTGGTCAGCCGCGCCTTGCATGTCGCCCGCGTTGAATTTACGGACGAGCGTGGACTTGCCGAACGCGCCGGTGCCGATGTTGTAGGCAAGGCTCACCATGGCATCGAACTGCTGCTGCGTCGGTTGGCGACTCAGCGCCACAAGCACTCCCGGCTCGAAGTCCTGTGCGATCCGAGTGCGCAGCATGGCTTCGGCCTGATCCTGCGTGATCGTCATGCCAGGATAGACGTCCTTGGTTTCCCCGTAGCCTATCGTCCACACCCCCACCACATCCTGATAGGCCGTGAGCCTGCACCCCTCGAAGTCCTTGATGATGGCGAGGCCGCGCTTTGAAACGTGCTCGACGGGCTTGGCGTGTACCGGCCTGCGAAACAGCCCTAACAACCATTCAATGATCCGCATCGCTGCTCACCTTCGGCTGATCCACCAGTCGGCCAATGACGCCCAGCACCAGAAACGCGATAGTGATGCCGCGCACCCAAGGATCGGGGATGGCATCCATCATGTCGGCAGGCAACGCGACCCATGCCGCCTGGATCGCGCCGGCTAGTACCATTGCTTGCACGCTGAACATTCGGAAGGCTCGCTTCCATTGTGGGATCAGTTTCATTTAGACCCCTCCCGTTGCGACTGGCGCCAATCCCGATGCCACTTCCACATCAGGTAGCCCGCCTGCAGGACGATGTAGACCAGCGTGGCCGCGCCGATGACGTTGTTCAGATTCCATCCCGCGGCCAGGGCGGTAGCCGTGACGGTGACCGGGGGTGCTGCTTTCATTGCCTCGGAGGCGATTTCTGCGTTCAATTTCAGGCTCCTGTGGGGCATGGCAGCCTCCAATGAAAAAAGCCCCGCCGAATGGCAGGGCCGTAAAAGAAAACCCGGATCTGGGCCGGGTCAGGTTGGTTCTGTTTCTGGCCAGCCCTCGCTTGCGTCGTAGCCGTGGATCTGCTCGGCGGTCTCGAGCAAGGCAATCGCCTCGTGGTGCGCTCGCTCGGCGGAGTAGCAGGCCTGGACGAACTGGCCGATAAACCCGGCAACGGCCTTGACCTCGGCAATGGTGAGCCGCACCCAGCCAGAGCCGGATTTGAAATCCACCTCGTCCGAGTCAGCCAGGCCGGCCAAAGAGGCATTGGCGACAACCGACGTGATGCGGTTCTGGTCGTCGATGGCCGTACCAACCTGCACCCCGTTGGGCAGCGTCAGGCCCCCGGTCATCACCTCCCAGCGCTTGGCCGTGGCGGCGTCGAGCAGGGACTGGCGCAGCTCGTCGAGCGTCGGCGCGGGCGGCTGCGGGATCGGCTGAGGCTCATTGCCCGCAGCAAGCCATGCCAAATATTCGTCATACCAGCGGTGGCCTGGAGGAATGACAGTGTTATCCGAGAGACGGAGGACCGAATCGGTATCAGTGAGTTGGTACATGGTTTATATCTCCGAGTCCGCGATAACCGTTGCTCCAAAATATGTTGCGCCGTTTGCAATCGCGTTTGCGAATACCGCGCAAGACTCAAGCCTTATATACGCGATAGACAGCGATGTGGCGTTGGTTGAGTGGATTAGCGTTCCGAACGAAAGTGCCGGGGTTGCGCGTTTCCTTTTAAATTTCGCGTAGTTCCCAACGCTCTGCCCTGCAAGCTCGTATCCGAATGCATGCACTGCAACAATCTCGTAGTATGGCGCGCACAGGTCGAATTCAAATGAGTCAATGCGCCATTCAAACGCCGTCGCAATCGACCCAGGCTCAAGCTGTACATTGGCGAGCGTCCCGGAATTAAATTCGACGGTCGAGTTCACCCCGCCAGTCAACGTCACCTTAACGGTGCCAGACGCCCCATAGGCCCCACCATCCACGCGCCCCTGCGCCGTGCCTTCCCAGGACAGCACGTAATCGCCTGCGGGCAGGTTAATGCCCTCGATCACCTGCTTGAGCGTCTGCCCAGCGGGGATCGTTACAGTGGTTTTGCCGTTCGAGGTTGAAAACGTGATGCCGCTCGTTCCAGTAACCTTCCATCGGTCAAGCGTGTACTGCCCAGCTGTGGTGGCTGCACCAGATACATAGCCGCGCTGATTGATTTGGAAAGCGCCGTTGATGATCCGGTTGCGCATCCCGGCGAGCGGGCCACCGTTCAGGCTGGCGGCGTCGAAGTTTTGTGTTCCATCGCCATTGCGGCGAGCCGAACGCTGGAACAGCTCCGACTCGACCTCCCACGCCGTATTTGCCGCATTGCGCCGCTTTTGCAGATTGTTGGCGGTGTCCGCCCATTTTGAATATGGCCACGCAATGGCGGCAGGATCGTCTGGGCCAGCAAAATCCGTTCCTAGAGTGCGGGCAATCTTATTGGTGTCTGCCACCAGGTCCGCGCCAGAGTATGGCGGCGTGGTGGGCAGTTGACTGAGTTCCTGCATATCGACTCCTAATATGCCTGTGTAATCCAGTTCACGACACCCGCCTTGGCTGTCGTGCCGTTGAAAAGTTGAAGGTTGAAGCCCGTGCGATCCGTGGCCGTGAGCTTTGCCCAATCACCGTCCAGCGCATCAAAAATGGTGATTTGTGGACTGGCCGCGTCTGTATGGAAGGCCTTCGAATACGTCACACGTACGCCGCCCGATGGCACGGCAATCTCTACGCCCTGCTGGATCAGGTCCGGCACGTCGATCGTCCATTCGAATTTCGTGACGAACGGGATAATCAGCGGATCGCTCGTCTCGAGCAGCAGCCTCACATCGAAATACCGCGCATTGATCAGTCCCGGGATGTAGTCCTGCCAGGCCGACCAGCCGCCCTCGACCTGCGCATGACGGATCTGCGGCGTGACGCGGATTTTCTGCAGATCCGAGCCATTCAGAACGTCTGCCACAGCCAACACATCAGGTGCCCCTAGAATGTCGGCGGTGATATTTCGCGCCATCACGTCCAGATCGAAATCCACTCGAACGGGCGTGATGTAGCCGATATCAACCTGGTCCTCAACGGCGTTTGTGTAGATGCCGCTCGCCGCCGGGCCGCCGTACCAGAGCACGTCCTGCTCGGCAAGCACATCGGCGATCGCCAGGACATCGCCCTGCGGCGCCAGGGTCAATGAGCCGTCATAGATATAGGCTCCGCCTGACACCGTGCCTGCCCATCCTGGGGCCTCGTCTTGCGTGAGCAGGACGTTGCGCACGAGCGTAGCGCCCGCAATCAGCAGACTGGCTGGATCGCCATAAAGCGCCGAACCACGATAGGCAAACCGCGCTGCAACCCAGTACAGGCCATTGCCGACGGCCAGCGCGTCCAGGCTTTGAGTGATGGCCACGACTCGCGCATTGGTCCAGGTCGCCCCAATTCTCACCTCATATTCGGGCTGCCGAATGTCCACTGCTCGATCCCAAACCAGCGCCGTCAAGCCGTCACGAAATACGCTGCTCAGGCCCGCGATCGCCGGCAGCGGCGTGGTCAGGCCCTGGACCGTATACGACTGGCTGTACGGCGTGCCGCGCCCGGTCGTCGATACGGGCGTGACCGTGACGCCAATCGTGTCACCGGTCTGAGCCTGAACCGAGACCTGACGCTCAGTCGTGCGCACGATGGGCTGCGCCAAGCCGTTAATCGACACTACTACGTCCACCGGCATCGCGGCGGAAATCGTCCACGACACCCGCACGCTCGTGATATCGGCCTGGACATTGACGATGGTCTCCGAGAACGTCACGCCGAACACCACCCCCGCCAACAGCGCACCGTCGCGCGGCGGCGTGTAGACATAGGGATTGTTCTCGCTGGCGTAGTAGCCGGGATCATCATCGATCGCCGCAAACTGCACGCCGTCGCGTGTCGGCGTTACTTCCGTGATCTTGAACCGTCGCCCAGGGGTTGCCATTGGATCGAAAAACCATGCCCAATCCATGGCCGGGACACCTTCATACCCCTCATCCCCCGGCAGAGGAAAGTCCGTCATGTCCGTGGTGATCGTGACGGTATCCGTCTCGCCGGCGGCCCCCGTGACAGTGACTGTTTTCATCTGGTTCTCGGGCCCGCGCAGCAGCATTGTGCCGGATCCGACAGGAATCGACTGCGAGAGCGTGATCTGATTGCCAGACCGCTCCAACAGGCGCCCGGAATAACCCCACACGGTCAGATCGTGGCTGATCTGCACCACGTCGCCGCGCCCGGCCACCCAGCCCTCGATGTCGGTCTCCCAGGTGATGCGCCGGCGATGCCAGACCTGCGAGGCAGCGAGCAGATTCGCCTCACGGCCGGCCACTGACGCATCCGTGCAGCCGTCCAGGTCGAGCTGCAGCGGATTCGTCGTGGTCGTGGCGCCCGGCACCCTCACCCGCACCTCGTCCATCTGGTAGTCGCGGGCCTTGTTCGCGAAGTTCAGGACGATCTCATCGACTGATCCCTCGTTGATGTAGGCCACTTTGAAGCTGCCGGCCTTGATGTTGAACGGCCCGAACATGGCCACCACCGGCAGATCGGCCGCATCCCAGACTACGCCCAGCTTGCCGGTTTGACGTGTCGGCGATGCGCGCCCGGCGCGGGCGATCAACTGCAGCACCTGAGCGCTGCTCATCTTGCGATCGAGCACATAGTCGAACGTAAGCCGTTTCTGGTCGCACCACGCGGCCCAGGCCTTGATGCCTTCGATGTCTATCTGCGAATCCGGCAGGCATGCGCCGTAGATGCGGGCGCCAGAGGCGCTTTTCTTGCCGCGCGCGAACCACAGGAACGACCAGGCCGGATTGCTGGTCGCCGCCCAGACCCAGGCCGAGCCATTCCATACCGGGCAATAGACCTGAGCCATGGCACTGAATTCATCCACGGCGCCGTTGAGCTGCGACGTGGCCTTGATGCGCAAAGCAACGCGCTGCTGACCCGTGTAGTCCGCCGGATCGGTCTGATACGCAAGGATCTGATTGACGGCCGTCTCGTTCGACTCGCGGCTGCTCTTGATGTCGCCGGACTCTTTCCAGATCCGCACCTCATACTGCCCCTTGGCCACCGACCAGCCCACGGTCTGGTAGACCGCATTCTGGCTGGCACCCCACAGGCGTACCCCGGGCATGGAGCTATACCCAATCAACGGATCCGGAGCAATCCCCTGCCACGGACGGCCGAGCTGATATGGATGAGGCCGCCAGCGCCACACCCCATAGATATCGCCGGTGTACCAGCCGTCGCCGGCTTGAATGAGCTGGCGCTGGCCGTCATAATGCTCCGCGGGGTTGGTGGACCCGTAGGTGTATTGCGTGGTGCCGTACCAGCCGTCGTCGTACTCCAACGACCAGTAGTGCGTCGCATACACGGCATCTTGCAGCAGGCCGATATCCGTCCAGGCCCCGCCGACCGGCCGATACTGGATCCGCAATTGCGAAACCCGCCCATCGACTCCACCGTCGTCCCGCACATAAAAAAGCTGGGCGGCCAGTTCCACGGCGATATACGTCACGTCCGCGGCGGTCGTGCGGGTGTTCACGACCCCAGATTGAAGTGCGAACCCCTGCAGGGTGTCGACGTTGCCCGGGAACATGGACAGCCGACCATCAGCGCCCGAGGCCTGCAGCTGCACGCCCTGATAGTTGGCGATCGGCGTGTCGCCAATCTTGAAGTCCGACAGGGCCACGGCCCCGGCCTGCAGGCCGAAGTGAAAGACCTGGTTCAGGTACTGATCCGCGCCCACCCGCTCAGCGTAATAGTTCGCGCCCAGATCCGGAACAATTTTGTGCCGCCCGAAGATCAGCGTCATCGGCTCCCAGGGGCGCGGGCGGTTGCGCCCGCCCGATATGGCGTAGGTCGGGCTCGACTCGTATTTCTGGCCCGTACCGAGCTGGGCGGCCGTGGCCACCGGAGGCGGGAGCAGCGCGTTGATCAGCAGAGAGCCGCCGATCATGATGCCGGCGGATATCAGCGCCGATCCCGTTGCGGCACTTGCGCCAAGAAACGCCCCGAACGCTGCACCGTAAGCGCCAGCCGCCCAAGCCGCAGTAACCACCAGCGCAATCATGGCTACAGTGCGAAGGATTTTCCCACCCCCACCCCCGCCCAATACCCGAGCGCGGATGATGACCTGATCGCCAGTCTTCGGAATGAGCCGCCGCCACAGCGCATCCGGCACACGATGGCCGTTATGCCACACGATCACAGGCCCGTCAGGCACGATGATGCCAGTGCGCGTGATGTAGTCGCCCAGCGTTTCGTTCATCAGGAACCCGGCGACGTGCTGCGTCGTGCCGTCGCCCACCAGCGCGTGCGGGTGGACAATGAGGGCGGGCTTGTCGATCACTTCCACGCGTAGAACCCTTCCAGTTGAAAATGAATGCGCGTCACATCGCGCAGCCGCTGACGCACAACGAAGCCGGCGGACTGGTCCGCATGGAGAACCCACCACTCATTGGCCAGCCAGCACATCACGCCGATATGGCATGTGCGTCCGCGGCCGATGAAGAGCGCCGGGCAGCCATCCCGCGGCGCCGGCAATGGCCTGGCGTAGTCCTCGCGCATCTCGAGAATTTGCTTTGCCTGCTCGCGGTAGGTGCGGGCGTGGCTGACCGGGAGGCCAATCGTTTTACCGAACACCTCGCGCGCCACGGTTTCCGCCAACGCCGCACAGTCGCCTGTGTCGGGGACATATGGCAGGCCGACATATTTGTCAGACCAATGCATCAGAAGACTCCCGGCGCTGTGATCGGGTCATACCGCACGGCAACCGCCGGCTGCATGAGCGTGTCCTGATACCCCAGATCGCCCGAGACGGTCTGGTTGTCGATCGCAATCCCCGTCAGATCCATGGTGATGTCGTATTCGATGATGTCTGGGTTCGAACGCATCACCTGCATGATCCGACACTTTGCTCCCTTCCCTCCGCGGCTATATTCCAGCCACTGGGTAAGCTCCCGGCCGATGTTGTCCACAGACAGACGGGCCTTGCTCACCTGCTGGTCAACGTCATCGGGCAGCGTGATATCGAATGGACAGGCAATGAACTCGTTGCCGCCCACCGTGACAGGCTGACTATCGTTCACCACACGCACCGGAACCTCGAGGTCTGGGTGCATGATCTCCAGCAGGATCAGGAACGGCTCATCGGCGGACGTGGCCAGGAGATTCCGGCGTCCGGCGGTGGTGTAGGCATTGGGCATAAAAAAAGCCCGCTCGAGGCGGGCCGTCAGAGAAACAGGGTTATCCGATCGATTCGATCTGCCCCTGGGCAGTCCATACCCGCCCAGGGCTTGTCCACTTCACCTTGCCGCCCACGAACCGGGCCTGCTTCACCACTCTATCGAGCGGGTCAGTGAAATCGAACCATCCTGCACCGCCGGCCAGGTCGGCACGCATCCAGTCGTCGAACGCGACTTTATCGGCCGCATTCATGACCAGGATCTGCACTTCCCGCGTGACGATGGCCTTCGACCATCTGGCGCGCTGCTTGGCGATTCCGGCGTCCGTTTCGGTGCGAAGTACGCCGTAATCCGACTCTTCGCCATATCCGGCGAGCAGGAGCTTGGCGTAGGGCGGGAAAGTAGCCATCACATCGCCCCCTTCAGCTGCCGCGCATACGGCCCATTGGTGCGCAGATCGTTGATCATCACATCGATCACCATGCGCCCCATGCTGTCCAGGCTTACCTTTGGCTGACTGGCCGTCACCGGTTGGCCAGAGTTGTTGATGACGTTCACCTGTACGCCGCTCTCTACGGATTTCGATGCGCCGCCCACCAACCCGCCATTGGCGTAGCCCTTGTTCAACCGATCCAACGTCGACACCCCAATGCGGCGCGTGGCCTCTTGGTTCAGCACATACTCGCCACGGTGCACGATGCCGGCCGGTTCGTACTTGCCGCCCGGCCCGGTGAAGCCGCCTGTGGCGAATATCTTTGCCCCAAGGTCGATAGTCGGGCTCGCCGTGACATTTCCCGAGCCAATGTCTATACCAGACGGCCCGAACAGTTTGCCCGCAATACCTCCGATCAGCCCGCCAATCTGGCCGCTCTTGTCATAATCTCCGAATAATGCCCCGGCAAGATTCGCCGCGGCAGCGTTCGCAACCATGCGGGTAATCATGTCGCCAAATGCAGAGCCTATGTCGTTGAAATTGCCCTTGAGCAATCCATACAGCCCATCACCGAGTGAGTTCTGGATATTTCGCGCTGCCTCTAGGGCAAACTCTCCGACCTGATCGAATGTCTTTTCAGAGCGCACCTCGAACTTCTCCAGCCATTCGGGGGCCTCTCCGATGCGGATCAGAAACTCATCCAGACTGGATGCTATGTAGGTCCGTTCGGCTTTTTTCGGCTTGGCCGTTCTGTGCGAGCCAGGATTTGGCTTGAGTTCTGGCGGCAAACCAGCATCAGCAAGGCTCAAGTAGCCGAAATCTCGTTCGACTTGCTTGCGGTTTTGGGTGGCGATTACCCTGAGCGCCTTTAGTTTTGATTCAGTTGCAGCGATCTGCTTATCAAGATCGCCAACATCGCCATACATGATGTCATTGAGTTTGTTGACGAACGATTTTTCGGGGTCTAGATTATCTCGGCTTTCCTTTAGTTTAACCAGCGACGCCTCCAGCTTGGCGATCTCAGCTTCAGCATTTTTTGCATCCGCGCCGGAAGTCATCGCCCAACCCCAGAACGATCCTTCATTGATCGTCGTCATGAAATTGGCAAACATGCTTGTCGCATCGGCAATCATCTTTACGAATGCCGCAAAGGCCTTCTTGGTCTCTTCGCTTGCCAGCGTGTCCGTCAATGCATTGACCGAATCCTTGGCCCCGTCAAGGCTGCCGTCTTCCCCTGTCATCAGAGAATTAAGCTGGTTTTTAAGCCCAACTACCGCCCCACCGAATGTGTCGCGGGCTGCGGCTGCGGCCCCACCATATGACTCTTTGAGTGCGCCAAGGATGATTCCTTGCGCCTCTGCCGTTCTACCCGTTTCCTCAAGCCGTTCAGCGAGCTTCTTCTGTTCGTCGGTGAATCTGAAGCCCTGCTTCGATAGAGATGTCAAACCCTGTGACGGGACATCCAGCGCCCGGCCAATCGTCTCTGCAGCCTGAACAACTGACATGCCGGTACGTGCAGCCATGTCAATAGCAGCCTGCAAAGCCTCAGGAAACTGCTTGCCAGCGATGCCAGTAAAAGCCAGCAACGTCGTTTGGGCTTGATTGATTTCCCCGGCAGACAGCGTGGACAGGGACGACATGGACGACGCCATATCGTTGAGTTCCTTCCGGCTGAATCCGGCGGCCTCACCCGTTGACTTGAGAACGGCGGCAAGCTGCGCCTGCTCTTTTTCTGCCTGTATCGTTTCGCGGATGAAAACGGTAAATGCCGTAGCCGCCACCGCGCCGGTCAAAGCCGCCAGAGCGGTAAATGCTACCTTCGCATCATTCTCGATACTGCGTAGACGCTTACCGGCTCGCTGAATATCCGTTTCAAAGGAACCCGTGCGAGCAATAAGGTCAACAACGATGCTTCCGGCAGTCGCCATACCATCACCCGATTAAAAAGCCGCCCGAAGACGGCGTGATTCAAGCTCAATAACTCTATTTCTTGCGCTTCATGTTCAGACCAAGCGCTTCAAACGAACGTAAATCAGCTTCTGAGAAACGCTCGTCTGCCGACCCGCCCTCCATCAGACCCCGCCCACCGCGAAGCCAAGTGAGCCTGTCATCCATATCTCCCCCCGTCATGGAATGCGCTACCAGAGCGGCTGGCCTCTGGTAACGATGCGCATCGTCAAACGGCTGATCCATGTAGAACTCAACCCACGATTCAAACTCCGTCTGCGTCATGGATGCCTTCCACTCCGCTACCGTCCTGCCGCC
>Ga0182743_1000112_pt1 | contig 142369 bp, 139 predicted proteins | sample eDN3rd30CKraftOP_FD_128522 | JGI IMG/M metagenome (GOLD analysis project Ga0182743, IMG submission 128522) | Enriched Organic Plus compost microbial communities from Emeryville, California, USA - eDNA 3rd pass 30_C Kraft OP (version 2) (version 2) ...
CCAGGCGCGGCTCTCATCAAGGAGCGGGGATACAGCCCCCCATATCGACTCCGGATAGATTTAAGCAAACCCACTTTACTCCTCACCAACCTGCCTTGCAAAAATCGGGCTGACCATAGATTTCTTTGGGCGTGTCGGACCTATACGCCGTACAGGGAATAAGCCAGGTTCTCGAGCACCCGTACAAGGATTTGCGCAATGATGAGCAGCACGAGCGGTGAGAAGTCCAGCCCGCCCAAATTGGGCAGAACGCGGCGTATCGGGTCGAGCAGGGGGGCGGTGAGGGTGTGGAGCACCGGCATGATCGGCGCCATGGGGTTGACCCATGAAAGGATCGCCTGGATGAGGGTCATCCACAGCACGAGGTTGAACAGCCATTTGAGCACGGTGATGAAGCTGGCCATCAGCGCGGGAAGCAGACTCTGCACGGCGGGGAGCTGGCCGGTCAGCAAGAACCACGTGACCAGCAGGTAGACCAACGCCGTGAGCCAGCAGGCGACGATGCTGGGCCAGTCCAGTTTTTGCCCGGATGGCACGACCTTCTTGATGGGACGAACGAGCCAGTCGGTGATCTTGAAAACCGCTTGCGAGTAGGGGTTGAACGGATGCAGGCGGATTGCATAGGCCCAGGCGCGGATGATGAGCGCGATACCGAACAAGGTGAAGGCGATGTTGAAGATGAAGTGCAGGATGTCAGCGAACATGTGGGCTAATCAAAGATAGTCGCAAGGAGTGCGGGCGCTTCATTGTCGCATGAGAGCCGGGTGCACGCAGCAATGAAAACTGCCCGGACGGGGCCGGGCAGCAATGTGGTGCGAAAGCGCTTGTGGCTCAGGGGCGATTGCCCGTGGGGAAAGGCCACGACGCTGCCGGGTTCACGGTTTTCTTGGCAGCGGGTGCAGCGGCAGCTTCCTTGGCCTGGACGGCGGCGGCCTTGGCGCTGGGCTTCTTGGGCGCAGCCGCTTTCTTGGCGGGGGCCGCGGCTTTCTTTGCAACGACTTTCTTGGCCGGTGCCGCCTTCTTGGCGGCGACTTTCTTCACGGCCGCTTTTTTGGCGGGCGCAGCGGCTTTCTTGGCGACGACCTTCTTTGCAACGGCCTTCTTGGCGGGTGCGGCTTTCTTTGCGACGGCTTTCTTGGCCGGTGCAGCCTTCTTGGCAGCGACTTTCTTCACAGCTGCTTTTTTGGCGGGTGCGGCGGCTTTCTTGGCGACGACCTTCTTTGCGACGGCTTTCTTGGCCGGTGCAGCCTTCTTGGCGGCGACTTTCTTCACTGCTGCCTTTTTGGCAGGAGCGGCGGCTTTCTTGGCAACCGCTTTCTTGGCGGGCGCGGCCTTCTTGGCGGCGACCTTCTTCACGGCGGTTTTCTTGGCGGGTGCGGCGGCTTTCTTGGCGACTACTTTTTTAGCAGGTGCTGCTGCCTTCTTGGCCGCGGGGGCCTTTTTGGCGGCGGCTTTCTTGGCGGCTTTCTTGGCTGTAGCCATCGTAATGCTCCTTGAGATTGAATCGTAGAAAACGTCCACCCATTTGATATGGCCCCCACGAAAGGATGCGACCCATCTCAAATGGCGCAAGCGTGCGAAATGCAAGGCATCTCGCACGCCTAGAGTCTAACTTAAGGAGTTACAACAGCAAAGCATTATTCCCAGCTTAATGCTCCGCCGGTTTGATATTCGATGACGCGTGTCTCAAAAAAGTTGCGCTCTTTCTTGAGGTCGATCATTTCAGCCATCCATGGGAAGGGATTTTCTTCTTGCGGGAAGAGGGCTTCGAGGCCGATCTGCTGGCAGCGCCGATTGGCGATGAAGCGCAGGTAGGACTTGAACATGGCAGCGTTCAGGCCCAGCACGCCGCGTGGCATGGTGTCTTCGGCGTAAGCATATTCAAGGCTTACAGCGGTTTTGAAGAGCTCGCGGATTTCTTCGCGGAACTCCGGCGTCCAGAGATGCGGGTTCTCGAGCTTGATGGTGTTGATGAGATCGATGCCGAAATTGCAGTGCATGGATTCATCGCGCAGGATGTACATGTACTGTTCGGCGGCCCCTGTCATCTTGTTCTGCCGGCCCAACGCGAGGATTTGCGTAAAACCAACATAAAAGAACAAGCCTTCCATCAGGCAGGCAAACACGATGAGTGATTTGAGCAGTGTCTGGTCGGCTTCGGGGGTGCCGGTCTTGAACTCTGGATCGGCGATCGCGTCGATGAAGGGGATGAGGAATTCATCCTTGGCACGAATCGAAGGGACCTCGTGGTAGGCGTTGAAAATCTCGGATTCATCGAGATCCAGGCTTTCGACGATGTACTGATAGGCGTGCGTGTGGATGGCTTCTTCGAATGCCTGACGCAGCAGGAACTGTCGGCATTCGGGCGCCGTGATATGGCGGTAGGTGCCCAGCACGATATTGTTTGCGGCGAGGGAATCCGCCGTGACGAAAAAGCCGAGGTTGCGTTTGACGATGCGGCGTTCGTCTTCGGTCAGGCCAGTAGGATTCTTCCACAAGGCAATGTCGCGAGACATGTTGATTTCTTGTGGCATCCAATGGTTGGCGCAAGTGGCGAGGTATTTTTCCCAGGCCCATTTGTACTTGAACGGCACCAGCTGGTTGACATCGGTCTGGCCGTTGATGATGCGCTTGTCGGCCACCCGTACACGCGATGCCGCGGATCCGGCCACGCCGCCGGCAGCGGCCGCCGCCGTGGCGGCGGGCTGCTGGGACTGGTGCTGGGTTGCGGAGGAGTCTTCCCAATTCAACATGGTGTGAACCTTTTAATTCTGATGATGGCTGATTACTGGCAGGCCTCGCATTCCTCGAAGCCTTCGTCGCCCGGGCGCAGTGTGCACACCACGCCGACAACTTCGGCCTCGGGCAGGGCCGCGGCAGCGGGGGCCGCCGCAGCATTGCCCGATTGCGAGGCGATGGAAACGGCGTTCAGCTCGCCGCCTCGGCCAGTGGATTTTTCGGCGTTGGTCGCGCCGCTGGAGCGCAAGTAGTAGGTGGTCTTGAGGCCGCGCTGCCAGGCCAGCTTGTAGGTGTCGTCCAGCTTCTTGCCCGAAACGCCGGCCATGAAGATGTTCAGCGATTGCGCCTGGTCGATCCATTTCTGGCGGCGCGCCGCGCATTCGACGACCCAGCTCGGGTCGATCTCGAAGGCGGTGGCATAGAGGTCGCGCAAGTCGGACGGAATGCGGTCGATGCGAGCCAGGCTGCCGTCGAAATACTTGAGGTCGGCGACCATGACTTCGTCCCACAGTCCGCGTTCTTTCAGATCGCGGACGAGGTGATCGTTGACGACCGTGAATTCGCCGGAGAGGTTGGATTTGACGAACAGGTTGCGGTAAGTCGGCTCGATGCAGGGCGAGACGCCGATGATGTTGGAAATCGTGGCGGTCGGCGCGATGGCGATGCAGTTGGAGTTGCGCATGCCGTGCTCGCGGATATGCTGGCGCAGGGCGTCCCAATCGAGCGTGCTGCTTTCGTCGATGTCGACATAGCCGCCGCGCTCTTCGCGCAGCATGGCCAGCGTGTCCTGGGGCAGGATGCCGCGATCCCACAGCGAACCCTTGAAGCTGGAGTACGAGCCCCGCTCGATGGCCAGCTTGCTCGAGGCCTGGTAGGCGTAATAGCAGACCGCCTCCATGGAGGTGTCCGAGAACTCGATGGCGGAATTCGATGCGAAGGGAATGCGCATCATGTGCAGGCAATCCTGGAAGCCCATGATGCCCATGCCGACCGGACGATGGCGCAGGTTTGAATTGCGAGCCTTGGGCACGGCGTAGTAGTTGATGTCGATGACGTTGTCCAGCATGCGCATGGCGATGGAGATCGTGCGCTGGAGCTTGTCGTGGTCGAGCACGTACTGGCCGTTATCGTCCTTTTTCATGTGCGCGGCCAGGTTGACCGAACCCAGGTTGCAGACGGCGATTTCGGTTTCGCTGGTGTTCAGCGTGATCTCGGTGCACAGGTTCGAGCTGTGCACGACACCCACATGCTGTTGGGGCGAGCGGATGTTGCAGGGATCCTTGAACGTCAGCCAGGGGTGGCCGGTTTCGAACAGCATGGACAGCATCTTGCGCCACAGCGAGATCGCCGGGATGGTCTTGAAGAGCGTGATTTCGCCGCTGACGGTCTTGGCCTCGTAGGCCAGGTAGGCCTTTTCGAATTCCTTGCCGTATTTGTCGTGCAGGTCGGGGCAGTCGGACGGCGAGAACAGCGTCCAGTTGCCGTTTTCCATGACGCGCTTCATGAACAGGTCGGGAATCCAGTTGGCCGTGTTCATGTCGTGCGTGCGGCGGCGTTCGTCGCCAGTGTTCTTGCGCAGTTCGAGGAACTCTTCGATGTCCAGGTGCCAGGTCTCGAGATAGGCGCAGACCGCACCCTTGCGCTTGCCGCCCTGGTTGACGGCGACGGCCGTGTCGTTGACGACCTTGAGGAAGGGCACGACACCCTGGCTTTCGCCGTTGGTGCCCCGGATGTGGCTGCGCAGGGCGCGCACAGGGGTCCAGTCATTGCCCAGCCCGCCTGCGTACTTGGCCAGCAGCGCGTTTTCCTTGATCGCGTCGTAGATGCCCACGAGGTCGTCGGACACCGTGGTGAGATAGCAGGACGACAGTTGCGAGTGCAGTGTGCCCGAGTTGAACAGGGTGGGCGTGGAGCTCATGAAATCGAACGAGGAGAGGATTTCGTAGAACTCGATGGCCCGCGACTCGCGGTCGATTTCGTTCAGGGACAGGCCCATGGCCACGCGCATGAAGAAGATCTGGGGCAGTTCGATGCGACGGCCGCGCACGTGCAGGAAGTAGCGGTCGTACAGCGTTTGCAGGCCCAGGTAATTGAATTGCTGGTCGCGGCTCGCCTTCAGGGCGCTGGCAAGGCGCGGCAGGTCGAACTGGGCCAGTTTGCTGTCGAGCAGGCCGTTCTCGATGCCCAGCTTGATGAAGCGGGGGAAGTAGTCGGCGTAGCCGGCTTCCATGGCCGATTGCGCGACCTCTTCACCCAGAACCTCTTTGCGGATGGTGTGCAGCAGCAGGCCGGCGGTCACCTGGCTGTAAGCCGGGTCCGTCTCGACCATGGCGCGGGCGGCCAGAATGGCGGATTTATAGACCTCGTCGACGGGAATGCCGTCGTACAGGTTCTTGACCGTTTCCTTCAGGATGGCATCGACGTCGATTTCGATGGGCAGATTCTGGCTTGCTTCGGCAATCGTGTTGCGCAGCTTGGCCAGATCGAGGGGGCGTTGCTGGCCGCCGTCGGTGACGTTGATGCTGCTTTGCACGACCGGAGCCTGGGGCTGGCCGGAGCGGGCACGTTCCTGGGCGCGTTTTTCACGGTAAAGCACGTAGGCGCGGGCGACATCGTGTTCGCCGGAGCGCATGAGGGCCAGTTCGACCTGGTCCTGGATGTCTTCGATGTGGAAGGTGCCGCCGCCGGGGCGATTGCGCACCAGTGCGTTGACGACCTGGGAGGTGAGGGACTCGACCAGTTCACGCACGCGCGCCGACGCGGCGCCTTGGCCGCCGTTGACCGCCAGGAAGGCCTTGGTCATGGCGATGGCGATCTTGCTGGGTTCGAATCCGACCACCGAACCGTTGCGGCGGATGGTACTGAAATTTTGCCATTGCGAACCGGCGGCGATGCCGGCGGGGTTCGAGGGCGGGACGGAGGGGGAGATTTCGGACCGTGCTTCAGCGGTTTGGGTGGTCTGCATGAATGCTCCTGATGGCGATGGCACGCGCGTTGTCGGCATGCCGGGCGTAGATCATTTGGGTTGGTGGATGATGCGAAGGCCGCCAGTTCGTGGTGGCGGCCGGGTTGCTGTAAGAATGGGGGAAACCACAATATATTGTGGTTGGTTCTTGTTTGAGCACTAATTGTAGTGATAGCCGGCAGGCTAGGCAAGCGGATTCTGCACTTGATTTTTTGATTTTTTCCGGGTCAGGAAAGGTAGAACATGGCCTTTGCCAGGAACACGATGCCGACCATGTGCAGGAACACGCTGATATGTATGAATTTTACCTGCCCGGCCTTGAGGCGTCCGGTCGCCCCGAGCCGCAAGGCCGTGATGAAATGGATCAGTACGCTGACGGCCAGCAGGATCTTCAGACTGAGCAGTGTGCCGAAGGTGGTGGAGAACGGATCGGACAGGGCGGCCCGGTAGCCCCACGCCATGGAGATGCCTGCGGCGTAGAGGACGAGAACCGCAAAAGGCATGATCCGGCGCGCCCGCTGCCCGATGGCGACCTCCACCACCTTCATGGCTTCGCGGGGCACATATTTGCGTACGCCTTCCAGCATCAGGACTTCGAAGAACACGGTGCCCACGAAGAGGATGGCCGCGAACAAATGCAGCAGAAGCAGGGTCAGGTGGTTCATGGCGGATGACTCCAGATACAAGGAGGGCCTGCCGGTTCGATTAAAATTCCTGTCAGGCTCCGGCTCATGGCCGGCACTGTTCCGGCAACCCGATTCCATTGTAGGTTGACGGGACGGCCCGGCGTGAGCGTGGCCTCATTGCAGACGTGGTTTTTTGGTTTGGGCCATTGGCCAGGAGTATTCATGAGCAAGAGGTTTGCCCGTGCCTTGCGCGGGTTGGGGGTGGCGGCCGTCGCCGCGACAGTGGCGGGTTGTGGCGGCCTGGCTCCCCAGGAGCCGGCAAAGCCGGCACCTCGCCCGCAAGCAAAGGGTGTGCAGTGCGTGGCGCCCGCGCAGGGTGAGGCGCTGATCGGCAATTGGCTGGCGGTACAGAAGCAGAAGGGGGTGGCGGGCGACATGTATATGCTCATCACGCTCAAGGCGGATGGCACCATGACCTATGCCGAGCAGATCAAACGCCGCGGAAAGCCGGGTCAAAGCCTGAACGAGTCGGGGTGCTGGACGCGTCAGGGGGATCAACTGGTTCTGCAGACGACCGAGTCCAATGGCGGGCCGGTCGAACTGGACGACCCGATCTACCGGAATCAATACCGGATCGTTTCACAAGCCGCCCAGGCTCTGGTGCTGCAGGGAAGCGCCGGCCCACTGCGGGCCCGGCGCATGGCCGACGGTTATCGTCTTCCTTTTTGAGCCCGGCGTAATCAGCCGCGCAGGGCGTCCAGCCGTTGCAGCACGGTGTCGCGTCCCAGGATGGCCAGGACGGCGTCGATGGCCGGCGTCTGTTTCTGGCCGGTGACGGCCAAGCGCAGGGGGATGCCCAGCTTGGGCATCTTGATTCCGTGCTTGGCCAGGGTTTCCTGAATCAGCGCCGATAAGGCCGTGGCGGTCCATTCGGGCAGTGCCCGGGCGCCTTCGGCGAAATCCGCGAGCACCGTCCGCGCCTCGGGCGTCAGGTGCTCGGCCGCCAGTTCCGCGCCCGCCGGCGTATACGCGCCGCAGAACAGCATGGCCCCGTCGGCCAACTGGTTCAGGGTCTCGGCCCTGTCTTTCAGGAGCCCCATCACGGCGGCGAGATCGACGGCTGCCGGGTTGCCGCCCAGCTTCTCGATGCGCGGCGCGACGCGATCGGCCAGGTCCCGGTCGTCGCTTTGCTTGATGTAGTGGGCGTTGACCCAGTTCAGTTTCTTGGGGTCCCATTGCGCGGCCGATTTGGCCAGGCTGCGGGTGTCGAACCATTCGACGAGCTGGTCGCGGGAAAAAATTTCGTCATTGCCGTGGCTCCAGCCCAGGCGAGCCAGGTAGTTGATCATGGCTTCAGGCAGATAGCCGGCCTTGTCGTACTCCATGACGCTGACCGCGCCGTGGCGCTTGGACAGCTTTTCGCCGTCCGGCCCGAGAATCATCGGCAGATGGCCGTATTCGGGCAAAGGCGCGCCCAGGGCGCGCAGGATGTTGATCTGCCGCGGGGTGTTGTTGATATGGTCGTCGCCGCGCAACACATGCGTGATGCGCATGTCCCAGTCGTCGACCACCACGCAGAAGTTGTACGTGGGCGTGCCGTCGGGGCGAGCGATGATGAGATCGTCCAGTTCGGCGTTGTCGATGCTGATGGGGCCTTTGATGAGGTCGTTCCAGGTTGTCGCGCCGTCCAGCGGATTCCGGAAGCGCACCACCGGGCGGCGTCCTTCGGGGACGGGGGGCAGGGTCTTGCCGGGTTCGGGGCGCCACGTTCCATCGTAGCGGGGCTTCCTGCCTTCAGCGCGCGCCCGTTCGCGCATGGCCTCGATTTCCTCGGGCGAGCTATAGCAATAATAGGCGTCGCCGTTCTCGAGCATGCCCGCAATGACTTCGCGGTAGCGGTCCATCCGCTGCATCTGGTAGAAGGGCCCCTCGTCGGGGGTCATATCGAGCCAGGCCATGCCATCCAGAATGGCCTGCACGGCCTCGGGCGTGGAGCGCTCGAGGTCGGTGTCTTCGATGCGAAGGACGAAGACCCCTTTGTGATGGCGTGCGAAGGCCCACGAAAACAGGGCGGTGCGTGCGCCACCCAGATGCAGGTAGCCAGTCGGGGAGGGGGCGAAACGGGTGCGTACGGAGGAAAGTGGGGCTGCGGTCATGGTTGGTTCATCAGGCGCGTTACGCGCGTGCCGGCCGGCATTGCGCAACGTCGTTGCAATTGAGGTATTTTAGAGTACGAAAATTACCTATGCTGAATTTGGGCTCCACATGTTGCGACATCGTCTAGCTGCCTTGTTCGAACCCCGTTCACTCGTCGTGGTGACGGACCGTTTCCTGCCGTTGCGGCAGAGCCTGCCGGCGAGCCTGCAGGGTACCTCGACCTGGGTCGAGGACATCGGCCAGGCGCCCATCCGTCTTCCCCAGGTCCTGAATGGGTTGGCTGCGGGCGCACGCCCCGACCTGGGCGTGTTGTGCGTGCCGCCGCCCCGCCTTGCCGAAGCACTCGATGCGCTGGCGCCGCATCGGCCTCGTGTTCTGCTGGTACTGGACAGCGGCCTTCCCTCGACGGACCCCGAAGCCGATCGCCAGCGCTGCCGCGAATGGGGCTTGCGCAACGATTGTCTTATCGTCGGCCCGAGGGCCGTGGGCATGCAGCGCCCGAGCGCCGGGCTCAACCTGAGCCACATCCCTGGCCTGGCCGCCACCGGACGGGTGGCGCTGGTGTCCCAGACCGGGGCCATCGTGACATCCGTTCTCGATTGGGCCGCCGATATCGGCCTGGGTTTTTCCGCCGTCATTTCACTTGGCGATGAGGCCGGCCTTGGCCTGGCTGACGTCCTGGACTATCTGTCCACGGATCCTGCCACGGACAGCATTGCCCTGTTCATGCAGAATGTGTCGTCGTTGCGCGAACTCACCAGCGCCCTGCGTTCGGCGGCCGGGGTCAAGCCCGTCGTGGTGCTCAAGACCGGTCGCGGCGGCGACGACCCGGAGTCGGCGCACGATGCGGTCTTCAACGCCTTGTTGCGCCGCGCGGGGGCCGTGCGAGTGCCCTATTTCGTGCAGCTGTTTTCGGCGATCAAGGTGTTGCGCTACCCTTACCGCCCCAAGGGCAGGCGCATTGCGCTGGTGTCGAACGGCTTGGGCGGCCCGGAACTCGCGCTGGATGTCATGGGGCGCAATACCGCGGTGTTCCGTGCCGAGCTTGGCATGCTGTCGGTAAAAGAGCTGCAGAACCTGCTCGAGCCCGGAGCCCAGGTCAAGAATCCCGTGGTCACCCGCATTCCCCTGGATGCCGAGAAGATCCGCAAACTCATTGGCATACTTGCCGTGGACCGAGGCGTCGACGGCGTGCTGGTGGTGCTTGCGCCCGATCCGTTGGCCGACATGCAGGCGGTGGCGCGCCAGTTGGCCGAGGTGGCGTCCACTACCCGTAAACCCATCATCACCTGTTTCATGGGCGACGCCACCATGCGTCCCCTGCGCCACCTGCTGGACAACGTCGGAACACCCGCATTCAGGACGCCGGAATCGGCGGCCAACGCATTCGGCGTGCTGGCCTCGTACCACTACAACCAGACCTTGTCCTTGCAGGTCCTGCCCCCTGAACCGCTGACGGGGCCCTTCGGGCTGCAACAGGCGCGTGTGCTCGCACATACGGCTCGCATGGAGGGACGGCGGCATCTGCATCCCGAAGAAGTGGTGCAGTTGTTCGAGTGCTTTCGCATCCCGGTGGAGTTGCTCCTCGATGAGCGGAGCGAGGAAAACGACCCCGATGCGATCGCCATGGCCATTCGCGTGCATCGCGATCCGGCCTTGGGTCCTTACATCAATTTCGGGTCCGGCGGGCGCGAGGTGATTTCCGCCCAGGACAGGGCCATCGAGCTGCCTCCGCTCAACGGTTATCTGGCCAGGCAGCTGGTCGAGCGCAGCGTGGTGTGGCGCAAGGGCTTGTCCAAGGCAATGAGCGCGGTTGCGGTCGACGGATTGCAGGAAGCGCTGGAGCGAATCTCCGACCTGATCTGCGAGATGCCCGAGATCGAGAGCCTGGTCATCGATCCTCTCTATGCCCGTGATGCGCTGTTGCTGGCCGAATCGGTGAAGGTCATGCTGTCGGATCGCGAGCCGTCCTCCTTGCCGGAAATATCGCGGTATCAGCACTTGGCCATCCACCCGTATCCGCGCGCGCTGGTCCAGTCCAAAGCGTTCGACGACGGCACGAGCTGGATGATGCGCCCGATACGACCGGAGGATGCCGAGGCGCTCCAGGACTTCATTCGCGGCTTGTCCGACGAGTCGCGCTACATGCGTTTCGTTTCCATGCTGCGTGAGCTGACTCCGCGCATGCTGGCGCGCTATACGCGTATCGACTACGACCGGGAGTTGGCCCTGGTGGCGACGGTGCAGGTGCCGAATCCAGACCATCGCGGCTATCTGCGCGAGCAGATCATCGGTTTTTCCCATTACCTGCGCAATGCCGATGGCCGGGGGGCCGAATACGCCCTGGTCGTCGGCGACAATTGGCAGCGGCGCGGGCTGGGCCGCAAGCTGATGGGCGGCCTCATCGAAGCAGCCAAGATTCAGGGGCTCACATATATCGATGGGCTGGTGCTGGCATCCAATCGGGCCATGTTGGGCCTGATGGAGCACTTGGGCTTTCGCAACGATGTGGATGCGGACGACCCCACCATGCGTCGCGTCTGGCTGGACCTCGGGGAAGGCGGGTCGGGCAACACCTAGCCGCGATGATTCCGTCGTTTCGAGTAATGGCGGAATGCACGGTTTGCCGTTGTGATGTCCGCTCTCGCGGACATCCTTGCTATCAGACCAGTACGCGCCGCAGGAAATCCGCGATATCGCCGATCTCCGGCAGGCAGACCGAGTGCGGCATGTTGTAGGTCTTCCAGGTGACCGAATAGCCGTTTTCTTCGAGTGTCCTACGCGAGGCCTGGGCCCGGTCGATGGTGACCACTTGATCCTGGCTGCCGTGCGCCATGAAGATCGGCGTGTCCTGGTTTGCGGGATGGCGTTCGCCGGGAAACTGGCCGGCCAGCGGCAAATATCCAGAGAGGCCGATCAGTCCGGCCAGTTTTTCTTCATGGCGGGTTCCGGTGTGCAGCGTCATGGCGCAGCCCTGCGAAAACCCGGCCAGCACGATCCTGGATGCCGGGATGCCGCGTTCGTTCTCGCGCGCGATGAGCGCCTTGATGTGCTCTTCCGAACTGCGGATGCCTGGCTCGTCCTCCAGTTGCCCCAGGTTGGGGTTGCGGATGTCGTACCAGGCGCGCATGGGCATGCCGCCGTTGATGGTGATGGGCTGCACCGGAGCATTGGGGAAAACGAAACGAATGGCCGGCGAGCTTTTCATGCCCAGTTCGGGGATGATGGGCACGAAGTCGTTGCCGTCTGCCCCGAGGCCGTGCATCCAGATGACGGCAAACGCGGGCGAGGGGGCGGTTTCGATTTCGATGGCGTCCAGTAGGGGCTGAGTCATGAGTTTTCGGCTTCGTCGAGGATTTTCTTGAGCGCCTGGAATAGGGCGCGAAACTGTTTGCGTTGCGGCTCCTGGCCCGGGTTCAAGGACAGGTTGTGCTGGGCTTCCTTGCGGCTGGCGCGGATCAGCGCGCGCAGATGCTGGCTGTCGGCGTCGGGGAACTCTTCCAGCAGGCGGGTCAGCGCTTCGTCGTCTGCCAGAAGTTTGTCGCGCAGGGTTTCCAGGCGATGCAATGCGCGGGTTTCTTCGCGGGATCCGTTCAGCCAGGTGTCGAGACGCGTGCGGATGGCGTCGGCATCGGCCGAGCGCATGAGCTTGCCGACATAGTGGATTTGCCGGCGACGGCCTTCCCGGCTCGTCGTGCGCTGGGCCAGCCGGATGGCGTCGAGCAGTTTTTCGTCGATCGGCAATTGCTTGAGCTTGTCAGCCGGCAGGTCGACCAGCTGCTTGCCGAGATCCTGCAGGGCCAGCATTTCGCGCTTGACCTGAGATTTGCTGGGGCCGGTGTAGCCATCGTCGTCGGAAGTATCGGGTAAATCGGTGTTCATGAGACCTGCAAAACAATCCGTGATTAGCGATATGATAACCGTCTAAACCCTTTCACGAGCAGCAATGAGTCAGACCGCATCCACCCGCCTTCCCATCGCCGAAAACCAGGCGAGTTTTCGTGAAATCATTCAGGACGTCCTCGCGTACGCCCGGTCGCTGGGCGCTTCCGATGCCGCTGCCGAAGCGTCCGAAAGCGCTGGGCTTTCGGTGTCCGTGCGCAATGGCGATCTCGAAACCGTAGAACAGACGCGCGATCGATCGCTCGATGTCACGGTCTTCGCCGGGCAGCAACGCGGGTCGGCATCCACGTCTGATTTTTCTGTGCAGGCATTACGCGATACCGTCGATGCGGCCTGGCATATCGCACGCTACACGGCGCCGGATCCTGCGGCGGGGCTGCCCGATGCGGACATGCTGGCCACCGAGTTCCCCGACCTCGACCTCTATCACCCCTGGGCCATCGATGCCGAATCCGCCACACGTTTGGCGCTGCGCGCCGAGGACTCCGCCCGCAAGGTGAGCCCGCTCATCACTAATACCGATGGCGCGTCCGTGAGCGCCTTTGAAGGCCATTTCGTTCTGGGCAACAGCCGGGGTTTCCTGGGGGGCTATCCGTATTCCAGGCATTCGCTTTCCGTGGCCCCCATCGCCGGCCGGGGCGCGAAAATGCAGCGGGACTACTGGTACACGTCCGAACGCAACGCGGCCCAGCTGGCCGATGCGCGCCTGGTCGGCCGGTATGCGGCAAAGCGCACGCTTGCGCGCCTGTCGGCGCGCCGCATCAAGACCGGACGCTTCCCTGTCCTTTTCGAAGCGCCGCTCGCCCTGGGCTTGCTGGGCGCGCTGGTGCAGGCGACCAGCGGCGGCGCCCTGTACCGCAAGGCGAGCTTCCTGCTGGACTCTCTCGGCAGGCCCGTCATGGCGGATCATATCCAGGTGCATGAGGATCCGCACGTGCCGGGCGCCATGGGCAGTTCCGCGTTCGACGATGAGGGTGTGCGCACCCGTGCGCGGCAAGTCGTCAGCGACGGCGTGCTCCAGGGGTATTTCCTGTCTAGCTACACAGCGCGCAAGCTCAATATGGCCACCACCGGCAATGCGGGTGGCTCCCACAACCTCACGCTCTCTTCCAGCCTGACTCGCCGTTCCGACGATTTTCGCGCCATGCTGGCCAAGATGGGGACGGGCTTGCTGGTGACCGAGCTCATCGGTCAGGGGGTCAATTACGTGACCGGCGATTATTCGCGTGGCGCCTTTGGTTACTGGGTCGAGAACGGTGAAATCCAGCACGCCGTCGAAGAGGTCACGATTGCCGGCAACCTGGCCGATATGTTCCGCCAGATCGTTGCGGTGGGCTCGGATGTCATCACGCGCGGTTCCAAATCCAGCGGCTCCATACTGATCGAACAGATGGCGGTGGCCGGTCAGTAGGGCATGGCGGCCTCCTGGGTGTAATATTTTCACCTGCTGCGCGGGCCCGAGGCCCGCGTCCTTGAGTCGAATAATTCCCTAGGAGACACCCTATGCAGCGCCGTTCGTTCCTGAAGAAAGCGGGCATGGGCGCCATGGCAGGCACCGCCGCCGTGGCAGCCCCCGTCCTTGCGCAGGCCAACCCCAAGATCAACTGGAAGATGACGTCCACCTACGGACCGTCGCTGCCGCCCTTGTTCAGCTCCGCCCAGGCTTTTTGCAAGATGGTCGAAGAAGTGTCCGGCGGCCAGTTCTCCATCCGCCTTTACCCGGCAGGGGAAATCGTCCCGGGCTTCGGGGTGCTCGATGCGGTGGGCAATGGCACTGTCGAGTGCGGCCAGACGGCCTCCTATTACTTCTACGGCAAGGACCCCACCTTCTGTTTCGACACGGCGGTGCCCTTCGGGCTGAATGCGCGGCAGATGAATGCCTGGATGATCGAAGGCGACGGCCTCAAGCTGATGCGGGAACTGTTTGCCACGCGGCACATCGTCAATTTCCCCATGGGCAATACCGGCACCCAGATGGGCGGCTGGTATCGCAATGAGATCAAGAACGTCGCCGACCTGAAAGGCCTCAAGATGCGCACGGCGGGTTTTGCCGGCGAGGTTCTGTCGCGTATGGGTGTGGTGCCGCAGCAGGTGCCGCCCGGCGATATCTACCCTTCGCTCGAGAAAGGCACCCTGGATGCGGTGGAGTTCGTCGGTCCCGTGGACGACGAGAAGCTGGGCTTCTACAAGGTCGCCAAATACTACTATTATCCCGGCTGGTGGGAGGGCTCGGCGCAGCTGTCGCTGTATGTGAATGACGAGGCCTACAACAAACTGCCCAAGAACTACCAGGCCCTGATCGATCTGGCGACCCGTTACGCGGGCGCGCAATTGACTGCGGACTACGACGCCCACAACTCGGATGCCTTGCGTCGCCTGATTGCCGGCGGCGCCGTGCTGAAGGCCTTCCCGCGTGACGTCATGGATGCGGCGTTCAAAGCGTCGAACGAGTTGTACAAAGAGTTCAGCGACAAGAACCCCATGTTCAAGAAGGTCCACGAGAACTACATGAAGTTCCGCGACGACACAGTGCCCTGGTTCCGGATTGCCGAGGGTTCCTACGACAACTACCTGGGCGTCGCCCTCAGTGGCCGCAAGTGACGGAACGAAACCCCATGAAAAACAAGAAATTATGCTATGATGGCTGGCTTACCAGCTTTTCTTAGGCAGCTTTCTTGCTGCCGGGCCAGGGTTCAGACCGGGTTCATCGGCAGGTTCATGGGGTTCCGCCTAGCGGTTTTCCCCTTGCGACGTGCTTTCATACGGGCGGCTATGACAACGCCTTGATGGGGTGAAAGTTTCGGGGGGTTCGGCGCAGACAGGCTGGAAACCGGGTGTGTTGCGGCCCGGGGCACCATTTGAAAACCGCACGCTCATTTAGGAATACACCATCATGAAGACCTTTGTGGCCAAGCCGCATGAAGTCAAGCGTGACTGGTTTGTGATTGACGCCAAGGGCAAAGTCCTCGGTCGTGTGGCCAGCGAAGTCGCACGCCGTCTGCGTGGCAAGCACAAACCTGAATTCACGCCTCACGTCGATACCGGCGATTACATCGTCGTCATCAACGCTGCTGATATCGTCGTTACCGGCAACAAGGCGCAGGACAAGCGCTACTACCGCCATTCGGGCTATCCCGGCGGCATTACCGAGACCACGTTCGAGAAGATGCAGCAGCGCTTCCCGGGCCGCGCCTTGCAGAAGGCCGTCAAGGGCATGCTGCCCAAGGGTCCGCTGGGTTACGCCATGGCCAAGAAGCTGAAGATCTACGCCGGCGCCGAGCATCCCCATTCGGCTCAGCAGCCCAAATCGCTGGAAATCTAAGGACAGGTCATGATCGGTAATTGGAACTATGGAACCGGCCGCCGCAAGACTTCGGTGGCTCGCGTGTTCTTGAAAAAAGGCACGGGCAAGATCGTTGTCAACGGCAAGCCCGTCGACGAGTACTTCGCGCGTGAAACCGGACGCATGATCGTTCGCCAGCCTCTCGAGCTGACCGGGCATCTTGAGTCCTTCGACTTCCACATCAACGTCAACGGCGGCGGCGAAAGCGGCCAGGCCGGCGCGGTGCGCCACGGCATCACCCGCGCCCTGATCGACTACGATGCAACGCTGAAGGCGCCGCTCAAGCAGGCTGGCCTCGTCACGCGTGACGCCCGCGAAGTCGAACGCAAGAAAGTCGGTTTCCACAAGGCGCGTCGTCGCAAGCAGTTCAGCAAGCGTTAATCGCCTGCGTCCTGTTTGGACCTCCCAAAAAAGCCCTGGCCACGCCAGGGCTTTTTTTATCCGGGAGGCCGGGAACGCGGTCCGGTGCCGTTTTCGTTCCTGTCGGCAGGGTTATGGGCCGCCAATGCCTCCTGCATGTTGCATAATGGCGTTTTACCTTGTTTTTTGATTGGACATCATCATGAAGGCGGCAGGAACTCGGATCAAAGTGGGTATTGTGGGCGGCACGGGCTACACCGGGGTCGAGCTGTTGCGTCTGCTGGCGCAGCATCCCAACGTTGAACTGCGCGCCATCACCTCGCGCAAAGAGGATGGCCTGCCGGTGTCGGACATGTTCCCGAATCTGCGCGGCCGGGTCGATCTTTGCTTCTCGTCGCCCGATAGCGCCGGCCTCGATGAGTGCGACGTCGTCTTCTTTGCAACCCCCCACGGGGTGGCCATGAGCCAGGCGCATGAGCTGTTGGCCAAAGGGGTGCGCATCATCGATCTGGCGGCCGATTTCCGCCTGCGCGATACGGCCGTGTTCGAGAAGTGGTACAAGATGCCGCATGCGTGCCCAGACGTGCTCGAGGATTCCGTCTACGGCCTGGTGGAGGTCAATCGCGGCCGCATTGCCGATGCCAAGGTCATCGGCAACCCCGGCTGCTATCCGACCACGGTCATCCTTGGCTTGTTGCCGTTGCTGGAAGGCGGGCGCAAGCTGGTCGATGCCTCCCATATCATCGCCGATTCCAAGTCGGGGGTGTCGGGGGCGGGGCGAAAGGCCGAGGTCGGCACCCTGTTTTCCGAGGCCGGCGATAATTTCAAAGCCTATGGTGTTGCGGGCCATCGGCATCACCCTGAGATCAGCGAGCAACTGGCTGCCATTGCCGGTGCGCCGGTGGGCCTGACCTTCGTGCCGCATCTGGTGCCCATGATCCGCGGCATGTTTTCGACCATCTATGCGCGCATTCTGCCCGAGGCGCTGGATACCGATTTTCAAGCCTTGTACGAACAGCGCTACGCCGGCGAGGCCTTCATCGACGTCATGCCGGCGGGCAGCCTGCCCGAGACGCGTTCGGTGCGGGCGTCGAACGCCTTGCGCATCGCCGTGCACCGGCCCGGGGGCGGCGACCAGCTCGTCATCCTGGTCATTCAGGACAATCTGGTCAAAGGAGCGTCCGGCCAGGCAGTGCAGAACATGAATCTCATGTTCGGTCTGTCCGAGACTACCGGCCTGGAGCACGTGGCCGTCTTGCCATAACATCGCCTTACATACGCCGGAGAACTTTCGGCAAGGCGGAGGGTCAGTCAGTCATGGCAGCACACCGGAAAAACACGGCAACGACCTCCTCCAGGCCAACGACGCCGCGACAGGCCCGCGCCTGGCCGCGGGTCGTGTTTGCGCTGTTGCTGGGCGTCGTGGTGGGGGCGGCGGCCATGCGCCTGCAGATGGGCGATGCCGCCAAGCGTTATGACGACCTCAAGGTCGAGTTCGATATCGTAGCGGCGCAGCATGCACATGACCTCAACCAGGCGCTCATGAAGGCCGATGCCGCCCAGGGCCAGTTGACGGTCGAGCAGAGCACCCGCAAGGCGCTGGAGGCCACGCTGAGCTCCACGCAACAGGAGCTAGGCCGCGCGCGCGAGCAATTGGCCTTCTTCAACCAGTTGCTGCCGCCGGGTCCGAGCGGCGCCATCAGTATCCGCGGGCTTGACTTCATCCGCACTGGCCCCACCTTGACATACAAGGTGCTGCTCATGCGCAACGCACAGGGGGGCGAGCCCTTCAATGGCCTTATGGAATTTGTGGCTAATGGTTCGCAAAATGGGAAAGCGGTTAAAATGAAGCTGGAGTCCGCTTTGGCGAACGGGCCGGTTGCGGCGGCGAAGTCCGCGAACGGGTCCGGGGCCGAAACCAACTCAAGTCCCCTGGCGCTCAGCTTCGAGCAGTTCCAGCGTAGCGAAGGCGTATTGAGTGTTCCAGAAGGCTTCGAGCCTTCGTCGGTCACGCTCAACATCCTCGACGGCAACACGGTTCGGGTATCCCGCACCGTCAAGCTGGCCAACCCACGCTGAGCACCCCGGCAGGTTGCCGAGCGGCATCCGTTTTTAATGCGCAATGAACAATTGCCTGGAGTACCAAATGAAAAACCTCACTGAATCCGTTGACCTGCAAACCCCTCCGCCGGCGCTCATCTTCACCGATGCAGCCGCTGCCAAGGTCAAGGATTTGCTGGCCGAAGAGGGCAACCCCGATCTCAAACTGCGTGTTTTCGTGCAGGGGGGCGGCTGCTCGGGATTCCAGTATGGGTTCACGTTCGATGAAGTCGTGAACGAAGACGATACCGCCATCGACAAGGAAGGCGTGCAGTTGCTTATCGACCCCATGAGCTTCCAGTATCTGGTCGGCGCCGAGATCGACTACAAGGACGACATCGAAGGTTCCCAGTTCGTCATCCGCAATCCCAACGCCACCTCGACCTGCGGCTGCGGCTCCTCCTTCACGGCCTGACGCTTCCCGCCCGCTCGTTCAGGCGGGCGTCCATTTCATGAATACCCCGCCTCAGGCGGGGTATTTGCATCCCAGCACGCTGTCGTGGCGTGCGCCGGTTACCGAGGCAAGTCCTGCCGGGCGGCCCGTTTCGTGAGCCCATGCCAGCCAGGCAAAGGCCAGCGCTTCCACCATCTGTTCAGGCACCCCCAAGGCCGAGCTTCCTATGACGGGGCGCTGCAGGTAGTGCTCCAGAGCCCCCATCAGCGATTGATTGCGCGCACCTCCGCCGCAAACGGCGACATCGTCCACGTCCGGCGCTTCTCTGTCGATGGCTTCCGCCACCGTGCGTGCCGTCAGGTGGAGCAGCGTGGCCTGGATGTCGGCCGCCGGCAGTTGGTCCAGACCAATGCCGCTGAGCGCTTCCTGAAGCCATGAGGCGTTGAACTGATCCCGGCCGGTGGATTTGGGCGGGGGCAGGGCGAACCATGGGTCGCTGGCGATGAATGCCTCCAGCAGGGCGGGCTGGAGGGTGCCCGATGCCGCCCAGCGTCCGTTTTCATCGTAGGGCATGCCGGTGTGGCGTTGGCACCAGAGATCCATGAGCACGTTGGCCGGTCCGGTGTCGAATCCCCTGGTTGCGCGCCCCGGATGAAGCAGGGTGACATTGGCGATACCGCCCAGGTTGAGAACGGCGCGAGGGCGGTCTGCCCCGAAGATGGCGTGGTGAAATGCCGGCACCAATGGCGCACCTTGACCGCCGGCGGCCACGTCCCGCGAGCGGAAATCGGCGATCACGGCGATGCCCGTTAGCTCAGCCAGGAGGGCGGGCGCATTGATCTGCAGGGTATAGCCGTTGGCAGGGGAGTGGCGCACGGTTTGTCCGTGGGCGCCGATTGCGCATACGTCGGATGCCTCGCGTCCAGCCAGGGCAAGCACGTTCTCGCAGCCGTCGGCATAGAGCCTGGCCAGCGCGTTGCCGGCCAGGGCGGCCCGGGCCAGTTCGTCGGGGCCGGGCCGATTGAGGGCCAGGAACTCCTCCCGCAACGCATCCGGCATGGTTTGGGATGCCTGAGCCAGGATGCGGGGACGCGAGCGCGAAAAGTCCGCCAGCACGGCGTCCACCCCATCGGTGCTGGTCCCCGACATCAGTCCGATGAACAGCAGTTCCTGGTTCATGGGATGTGGCTCCGCCGGGGTCAGTCCGCCGCGGCCACTTGGACGCCTTCCTCTTGCTGCAGGCTGGCCAGCAGTTGGATCTGTTGCTTGTAGATGTTGGTGGCGCTCGCAAACGCCTTGCGGTCGGCGCCTTCCAGTGCACGCGCTACGGGCAGGTCGACCGCCAGCGGATTGGTGGGCTGGTTCGCAACCCGCAGTTCATAGTGCAAATGCGGGCCGGTTGCCCAGCCTGTGGCGCCGACATAGCCGATCAGTTGGCCTTGCTCGACGCGATCGCCCTTCTTGATGCCCGGGGCGAAGCGGCTCTGGTGCGCGTAGGCGGTGGAAATATTGCCTTGGTGCTTGAGGACAATGATGTTGCCGTAGCCGCGCTGGTTGCCGATGTATTCCACGATGCCGTCGGCGGTGGCGTGGATGGGCGTGCCGGTGGGGGCCGCGTAGTCCACCCCTTTGTGCTGGGCCGTATAGCCGAAGACCGGGTGGGTGCGGCTTCCGAACGTGGAGGTGATGCGGCTGAACTTCAGCGCCGAGCGCAGGAAGGCGCCCTTGAGGCTGGTGCCATCGAAATCGTAGTAGCCCCCGGCGCCCTGCGCCGGTTGATACCAGACCGCATCGTATGTCTTGCCGTCGTTGATGAACTCCAGAGCCACCACCCGACCGGTGCCCGTCTGCCGCCCTTCATGGGTATGGGTCTCGTACACGACGCGGAAGCGATCCCCTTTACGCAGTCCGCGCATGAAATCGACCTTGCTGCCCAGAATTTCGGCCATCTGCAAGGTGATCGCATCGGGAATGTCGGCGGCGTCCGTGGCGGCGAACAGCGAACTGGAAATTTCGCCTTCGGCCATCTTGGTGCCGGTGTCGGTGGCCTCGATGTGTTCCTGGGCGCTGTAACCGTCGCCCTTGGGCGTGATTTCAAGCCATTTCGAGATGAATTTTCCGTTTTCCAGCGTGCCGGGGGTGTGGTAGTAGCGCAGCCATGTCAGGTTGCCTTGGTCATCCTGGGCCACCTGCACGTTACGGCCGGGGTAGAGTTTGTAGATGGAGCGGGCGTCGCGGTCTTGCACCAGGAAATTCTGCAGGCCGGGCGCGTTGATATTCAGGCGCTGCAGGATCGATGCCAGGGTGTCGCCGGGCCGGATCAGCGTCTCGTCGATAAAGGGCGAGGAAAACGACGGCGAGGCTTCGGCAGCCTGCAGCTCGGGCAGCACCAGTGTCTGGCGCGCGGCGAGGAACTCCGGCCGGTCGAAATCCTGCTGGGGCTTGACCACGGCCAGCGATGCCGCAGCCGCGAAGAGTCCCAGCGCAATCAGCGCGAGGCCGCTGGAAATATAGTGGTGGCGGGGACGGGCGCTTGCGCCTGTGTGTGAGATCGGTGAGAGAGGTCCTTTTCTGGACATAAAACGGATAGCCTGGGATTTCTGTTGACAGACCCGCCTGACAAACCGCGTTATGCGGGGCGGCAGAAGATCGCCCGACCCAGACACTCTGATACTATTGTGTTGCGCCAAGCTGCAGAGCGGCCAATGTGTTGCGAAAATGTTACATCGGTCGCGCCTTAACGCGAAATCTTAGAACAGCTGTATCGATTTTCCTAGCTTTTTTTTATTTTTTTACTTTTCCTTGCCGATCATGTCGACCCCCGAAGCTCCCATCACCCCCGAAGTTGAAGCCGATTTGCGTGTCGTCAAACGAGGGTGCGACGAGTTGCTGGTCGAGTCCGAGTTTGCCCGGAAGCTGGCGCGCAGCCGCGCCACGGGGCAACCTTTGCGCATCAAGCTGGGGCTGGACCCCACGGCGCCCGACATTCATCTGGGGCACACCGTCGTGCTCAACAAGATGCGTCAGTTGCAGGATCTCGGCCATACGGTCATTTTCCTGATCGGCGACTTCACGTCCATGATCGGCGATCCCAGCGGGCGCAATGCCACACGGCCGCCCCTCACGGCCGAACAGATCCAGGAAAACGCCAAAACCTATTACGCGCAGGCCAGCCTGGTGCTGGATCCTGCGCGTACCGAAATCCGCTATAACTCCGAATGGTGCGACCCCCTCGGGGCACGTGGAATGATCCAGCTTGCCTCGCGCTACACCGTCGCGCGCATGATGGAGCGCGAAGACTTCACCCGTCGTTTCAAGGGCGGCATCCCGATTTCCGTGCATGAGTTCCTGTACCCGCTGATGCAGGGTTACGACTCGGTAGCGCTCAAGTCCGATCTGGAGCTTGGCGGCACCGACCAGAAATTCAATCTGCTGGTGGGACGCGAGCTGCAGAAAGAGTATGGCCAGGAACCGCAATGCATCCTGACCATGCCCCTGCTCGAAGGCACCGATGGCGTCGACAAGATGTCCAAGTCCAAGGGCAATTACATCGGCATCACCGAAGCGCCCGACTCCATGTTCGGCAAGCTCATGTCGATCTCCGACACGCTGATGTGGCGGTACTTCGAGCTTCTGTCGTTCCGGTCGATGGACGAAATCGAGCTGCTGCAGAAACAGGTCAAGGACGGCGCCAATCCGCGCGATACCAAAGTCCTGCTGGCCCAGGAGATCGTGGCCCGCTTTCATTCTCAGCAGGCGGCCCACGATGCGCTGCACAATTTCGAGGCGCGTTTCCGCGACGGAGTCATCCCCGACGACATGCCCGAAGTGCAGATCGCCGGAGCGCCATTGGGCATACTCAAGATCCTGCGCGAGGCGGGTCTGGTGGCCTCGGCTTCCGAGGCGCAGCGCAATATCGAACAGCGCGGCGTGCGCGTTGACGGCACGCGCGTCGAAGACAAGGGCTTGGCGCTCGAAGCGGGCACCTATGTCCTGCAAGTGGGCAAGCGCAAATTTGCCCGTGTCACTCTTAATTGATTGAGCAGGAGGTCGAATGCAGCTTTCCAGTAATTCGTTTCGCGACCAGGATCGTATTCCCGAGCGCCACGCTTTCGGCAAGATCGACACTGCCAGCCACGTCGCCTTGGCGGGCAACGTCAATCCCCACCTGAACTGGGTCGGCGCGCCCAAGGGCACCCGTTCGTTTGTCGTCATCTGCCATGACCCGGATGTGCCCAGCCGGCCTGACGACGTCAATCTCGAAGGGCGTGAAGTCCCTGCCGATCTTCCCCGGGTGGATTTCTATCACTGGGTTCTGGTCGACATCGCGCCGGACGTCTCCGAGATTGCCGAAGGGGCGTATTCGAACGGCATCACCCCGCGGGGCAAGGCGGGGCCGCTGGCCCCCAATGGCACGCGGCAGGGCCTGAACGACTACACGGGCTGGTTCTCGGGCGACCACGACATGAAGGGCGATTACTTTGGCTACGATGGTCCTTGCCCGCCCTGGAACGACTCGATCCAGCATCGCTACATTTTTACCCTCTATGCCCTGGATGTCGCTGAGCTTCCTCTTGACGGGCCGTTCACCGGCGGCGATGTGCTCAAGGCCATGCAGGGGCATGTGCTGGCCCAGTCCACCATCATGGGGTGGTACACCCTCAATCCGCGGCTGGCGGACGCCTGAGGTCGCCGGCGTGCGCGCCCGCGCATGGCCTAACTTGAATTTTTTGCATGTTGGCTTGAGCCAGAGGCGGGGAAAGGGCGGTTTTCATCGCGATTTCCCGCCTGTTTGATGCAGTTTCCGGGGGATTGCGGGGGCGGATCGGCATTCGCGGTAAAATGTCGCGGATCTCATCTGCCGTCCAAATCTAGGAAAACCAATGTTTGACCGTTCACGCACCCTCGATCACGTCGACCCTGAAGTCTGGGCCGCGATCCAGCAGGAAAACGTCCGTCAGGAACAGCACATCGAGCTGATCGCCTCCGAAAACTACACCAGCCCCGCCGTGATGCAGGCGCAAGGCACGCAACTGACCAACAAGTACGCGGAAGGCTACCCCGGCAAGCGCTACTACGGCGGCTGCGAGTACGTGGACATCGTCGAGCAACTGGCCATCGATCGCCTGAAGCAGATCTTCGGCGCCGAGGCGGCCAACGTGCAGCCCAATTCGGGCTCGCAGGCCAATCAGGGCGTTTACATGGCCGTGCTCAAACCGGGCGACACCGTTCTGGGCATGAGCCTGGCCGAAGGCGGCCACCTCACCCACGGATCGCCGGTGAATGCCTCGGGCAAGCTCTACAACTTCCTGTCCTACGGCCTGAACGCCCAGGAAGAGATCGATTACGAGCAACTCGAGCGTCTGGCCAAAGAGCACAAGCCCAAGCTGATCGTCGGTGGCGCGTCCGCCTATTCCCTGCGCATCGATTTCGAGCGCATGGCACGCATCGCGCATGACAACGGCGCGTTGTTCATGGTCGACATCGCCCACTACGCCGGCCTGGTTGCCGGCGGTGCGTACCCCAACCCCGTGCCGCATGCGGATTTCGTCACCTCCACGACGCACAAGTCTTTGCGCGGTCCGCGCGGCGGCGTCATCATGATGAAGGCCGAGTTCGAAAAGGCCATCAATTCCGCCATTTTCCCGGGTATTCAGGGCGGTCCGCTCATGCACGTCATCGCCGGCAAGGCAGTGGCCTTCAAAGAGGCGCTGGCCCCCGAGTTCAAGCTCTATGCGGCCCAGGTCGTCAAGAACGCCGATGTGCTCGCGCGTACCCTGGTCGAGCGCGGCCTGCGCATCGTTTCCGGCCGCACTGAAAGCCATGTGATGCTGGTCGACCTGCGTCCCAAGGGCCTCACGGGCAAGGTTGCCGAAGCGGCACTGGGCCAGGCCCACATCACGGTCAACAAGAACGCCATCCCCAACGACCCCGAGAAGCCGTTCGTCACCAGCGGCATCCGCCTGGGTACGCCGGCCATGACCACGCGCGGCTTCACCGAAGAAGAAGCGCGCCTGACGGGCCACCTCATTGCCGATGTGCTCGACAATCCCGACAACGAAGCCGTCATTTCCGACGTGCGCGCCCGCGTGCACGAGCTGACGGCCCGCCTGCCGGTCTATCGCTGAACCAGGAGCCCGCCCAGCGGGAACGCGCCGATCATGAAATGCCCGTTCTGCCACAATGCCGATACGCAGGTCGTCGATTCGCGCGTTTCCGAAGAGGGCGATGCGATCCGCCGCCGCCGGCGCTGCCCGGCGTGCGACCGGCGGTTCACCACCTTCGAGCGGGCCGAGCTGGTCATGCCCACGATCGTCAAGCGCAACGGCACCCGCGCCGAGTTCGACGAGGCCAAGTTGCGCGGCAGCCTGCGCCTGGCCTTGCGCAAGCGCCCGGTCAGCACGGCGGATATCGACGCCGCCGTCAGCCGCATCGAAGAGATGCTGCTGACCAGTGGGCAGCGCGAAATCAGTTCCGGCTATCTGGGCGAACTGGTGATGGGCGAACTGCGCAAGCTGGATCAGGTGGCGTATGTGCGCTTTGCCTCCGTCTACAAGAGCTTTGAAGACATCGGCGAGTTCGTCAAGGCCATCGACGAAATCTCCCCGCCGGAACGCTCGAAGCCCAAAAAGGCCTGACGCGTGGACGCCGGCGCCTGGATCCCCAACCTGTCGGTTGCGTCAGCCGGCGACCGCCGCCTGACCGACGACGAGCGCTGGATGCTTCAGGCCATCGCGCTCAGTTACGACTCCCTTTACATCACCGCACCCAATCCCCGCGTCGCCTGCCTGATCGTGCGCGACAATGTGCTGCTGGCCAGCGGCGTCACACAGCAGGCGGGCGGCCCACATGCGGAAGTCATGGCGCTGCGCCAGGCGCAGGAGCGCGGCGTCGATGTCCGTGGGGCCACGTTCTACGTCACACTCGAACCCTGCAGCCATCATGGCCGCACACCGCCCTGTGCGGATGCCCTGGTCGGGGCGCGCCCCGCTCGCGTGGTCGTTGCCATGCGCGATCCGAACCCGAGGGTGGCGGGGCAGGGCATTGCGCGCCTGCGCGAAGCGGGCATCGATGTCGTGTCGTCCGTCTGCGCCGAGCAGGCCCTGGCAGTAAATCCTGGCTTTGTTGCGCGGATGACGCGCGGCACGCCCTGGGTGTGGCTCAAGTCGGCGGCATCGCTGGACGGACGGACTGCCTTGCACAACGGTGTTTCAAAATGGATCACCGGGGCCGAGGCGCGTGAGGATGGCCATCGTTGGCGGGCCCGCAGTTGCGTGGTGCTGACAGGCCTTGGTACGGTGCTGGCCGACGATCCGCGGCTCAATGTGCGCGAAGTGGAAACCCCGCGCCAGCCTTTCAAGGCCGTGATCGATGCGCATCTGGCCATCGATCCGCAGGCCGCCCTGCTGGACGGCACGCGCACCTGGGTCTTCACCTGCCGGAATGATCCCGTCAAGGCGGCCCGGCTGGCCGATCGCAATGCCGAGGTCGTGGCGCTGCCGGCGGGGCCGGGCCGCGTCGATTTGCCTTCCGTGATGCGCTGGCTGGGCCGGCAGGACATCAATGAGGTTCATGTCGAGGCCGGCGCCGGCCTGAACGGCGCCCTGCTGCAAGCGGGCTGTGTCGATGAACTGCTCGTCTACATGGCGCCGGTCCTGTTGGGCGATGCGCGGGGCATGTGGACCTTGCCAGAACTCGCGAGCCTGGAAGGGGCGCAACGCTTTGGTTTTGTGGACATGCGCGCCATGGGCAATGACATACGGTTGCGGGCCAGGCTGGAAGCGCGCTGGCGCGAGCTGGTGTCCCACGTGGCCGCAAACTGAAATCCCGACTGCGCCCATGTTGTGGGCGCGGGTCTTGTGTACAACGGAGACTTGATCGAAATGTTTACCGGAATCGTTGCCGCTGTGGGCCGTATTGCTGAAGTCCGGCCTTTGCAGGGCGGAGAGCAGGACGCCGGTGTGCGCCTGACCATCCAGGCCCCTGGGTTTTCCTTGAGCGAAACCCGCCTGGGAGACTCCATCGCCATTCAGGGGGCCTGCATGACGGTGGTCGAGTTTGATGAAGACAGTTTCGTGGTCGACGTCTCGCGCGAAAGCCTCAACCGTACCTGCGGCCTGGATGCCGAGGGCGAGGTGAACCTCGAGCATGCCATGCGTCTGGGGGATTCGCTGGATGGCCATATCGTGTCGGGCCATGTGGATGGGCTGGGCACCGTGACGCGCTTTGCGCCCGTGGGCGAGTCCTGGGATCTGCGCATCAACGTGCCCCGCGAGCTGTCGCGCTACATGGCCTACAAGGGGTCGGTCACGGTCAATGGCGTCAGCCTGACAGTCAACCAGGTCGATGACCACGCGGACGGATGCGAGATCCGCATCAACCTCATTCCGCACACGGTGCAGGTCACGACCCTCAAGAACCTGACGGTGGGTGCCCAGGTCAATCTTGAAATCGACATGATCGCGCGTTATGTGGAGCGGATGCTGGGCACTCGCGGCTGATTGCAGTAGGATGATTCAGGTCCGCTACTTGAAAAGGAGTGCGACCATGACCAAGGAAAAGCCTTTGGATGGCAAAGCCATACCGTTCCCGACCTCGGCGGATCATCCCGTGACACCGGCTCCTTCCGAGGTGCCCAAATCACGTTCGGGGCGTCACTCGCATCCGGCCAAAGAGACTGCGCTGGACGAGGGGCTGGATGAAAGCTTTCCCGCCAGTGATCCCGTTTCCATTGGCACGCAACGCATCAAGCCACGGCATTAGTGCCATTTGGTTCCAGCCGAATTGTCGTCTGGCCAAGGCCTGGATGTTTTATGCGGGGTCAGCGCAATTCTGATAGAATGGCGGACTTCGCTTATCTGAAAAGCGATACGGACAGGTGGCCGAGCGGTTGAAGGCGCACGCCTGGAAAGCGTGTATACGTGAATAGCGTATCGGGGGTTCGAATCCCCCTCTGTCCGCCAGAATTTCTAAAAAAGCCCTTGAGTTCAAGGGCTTTTTTTTGGCTCCGCGCAGTTCCCCTTAAAAAGGGAAGATCCACGAGCTTGGCTATCGCGGCGCGTATTTTCCGCCGTCGGTGAAATTCGCGGCCTGCATTTCTGCGGTGCAGCGCGAGTTGCCGTAATAGGCCACTTTGCCGTTGTGGGCGACAAGAACAGCGGCATCCGTGGCTGAATAGACGGCGGCATATTCGTAGCAGGTGTAGCCCTGGCTGTTGCCGGATTTTTCCGAGGGCGGTTCCCCCATGGATTCGATGATCGGCTGGATGTCCTGCCCGACCTCGACGGCGTTCATGATGCCGCGCAGCTTCTTCTGCCTTTCGTCGGGGGCTTGGGCCGACCCGTCGGCCCCGAGCGTTTTGCGCGCCACATCGTAGCCGGCCTGAGCCACTTGGCCGGCCACCATGGGTGTGCAGCCGCACAATAGTGCGGCCAGGACGACGGCGGTCAATACCCGCGCCGGGATTGCCGGGAGTCGAGAGTGGGTGTGCTGGGGTTTTGCCTGCATGGAAGTGCTTCGGCGCCATGGCCACCATGCGGTGGTTGGGCGCCGTCGTGATGACAACCTGTCTATCATAGTCAGCGCAGGCTGGCCGGGTGTGGCCCTGGGGCCGATATTGCAACCATTAGTACAGCCCGCGCACTTGCGCATGCAGCCTGGCCAGGCCGAACAGGGCTTCGATATTGGGGGTTGCCACGCCGACCTGCCGGGCGATCTCGATGACGGCCTTCACCATGGCGTCGAGCTCCACTTTCTTGCCGGCTTCGACATCCTGCAGCATCGAAGTCCGGAAGGCGCCCAGCTTGCGGGTGACGGCGTGGCGCTCGTCGGGAGTGCCGGCGATGGGGATGCCGAGGCGGGCTCCGACGTCGGCCGCTTCGAGCATGCAGCGCGAGGTGAACTCGCGCACGTAGTCGTCATCGAGCATTTTGTCGGTCGTGGCGCCGGTGATGGCCGAGATGGGGTTGGCCGTCATGTTGCCCCACAATTTGTACCAGATGTCGTTCTGGATACGATCGGATTCCTCGATATCGAAGCCGGCATCGGCCAGCGCGTCACAGACGGCTCGGGCGCGCGGCGTATCCGCGCCGCCCGACGGCTCTCCGATGATGAGGCGGTTGCCTGCCACATGCCGGACCATCCCGGCCTCGGGCGTGGTGGCGGAAAGGTGCACGACACAGCCAAGAATGCGTTCGGGATCGATGGCGTCGGAAAGGGCCCCGTCGGGATCGGTGCTTGCAAGGCGTTTGGCGGCGGGCGCGGCGGGCAGGCCATGGAAGAACCACCAGGGCACGCCGTTCATGGCCGACAGGACCGTGGTCCGAGGGCCGAGCAGGGGGGCGATGCGGCGGGCCACCTCGGGCAAACCGGTTGTCTTGACGGCGACGATGACGAGATCCTGAGGGCCAAGCGCGGCAGGGTCGTCGGAAACGCGAATGTCGTGCGCCGAAACGGTCTCAGGCTGTCCGGAGGCGATTCGCAGCCCGTTGCGCTGGACGGCCTCGAGGGTCCGGCCTCGGGCGATGGCGCTGACGTCATGACGTTGCGCCAGGCGGGCGGCCATCAGTCCGCCAATGGCTCCCAGCCCGTAGATGCATACTTTCATGGTGGTTCGGCTCCTGCGGTGGCGGGTCTTCATGACGGCTCCTGGCGCCTGGCCCGCCTTGATTGGAATCAAGACGCTTCCAGCGTAACAGATTATGCTAATGCTCTGGCTGGAGGCACGAGGCTTCCCGCTGCTAAGGAGACGCCATGTTTTTGCACAACACCGCCTTGCTGGTCATCTTCGTTCTGGGCGTGGTCCTGACGTTCATCGGCTTCGGCTTTCGCGACCGCAATCCGGGCCTGGTCCTGATGGGGCTGGGTTTCCTGGCCATCCTGTATGCGGTGATCTGGAAGGCATACAAGCTGTTCGGCCCGGTCTAGCCGGGACGCACTGACCATGGGCGGGCTGCGGCGGGTATAAAATGGCCGGCATTCCCTCAACCCATTTGCGCCGGGTTCGCCGGCAACAGGAACCGCCTTGTTCAGCACGCTTACCGCCTATGCGGGCGATCCCATTCTTTCCTTGCAACTGGCATACCGCGACGATCCGCGGCCCGAGAAAATCAACCTGAGCATCGGTCTGTATTACGATGAGGAAGGGCGGATCCCGAGGCTGGAATCCGTGCAGCGGGCACAGCAGATCGTCAATGCGTCCACGGCGCCTAGCACCTACCTGCCCATGGGAGGCAGTCCGGCCTATTGCAAGGGTGTGCAGGAACTCGTGTTCGGGGCGGACTCCGAGGCGCTGGCCTCAGGCCGCGTGGCGACGATCCAGACCGTGGGCGGCTCCGGTGCTCTGAAGGTCGGCAGCGACGTGTTGCACAAGTTCTTCCCCGAGGCCTCTGCACGTATCAGCAATCCCACATGGGACAACCACCGGGCCATCTTCGAGGGCGCGGGCTTCCAGGTGGATGTCTATCCCTACTTCGATCCCGTCACGCAGCGTCTCGATTTCGATGCGATGTCGGCTTATCTGCGCACCTTGCCGGCGCGCACCATCGTGGTCCTGCATCCCTGCTGTCACAATCCCACCGGGGCCGACCTCTCGGCCCAGCAGTGGGACGCCGTTGTCGAAATCATCGCGGCGCGGAATCTGCTGCCCTTCCTGGACATGGCCTATCAGGGCCTGGGCCAGGGGTTCGAGCAGGATGCTTACCTGGTGCGCGCCCTCGTCAAGGCCGGGGTGTCTTTCCTGGTGGCCAACTCCTTTTCCAAGATCTTCTCCCTGTATGGCGAACGCTGCGGCGGCTTGAGCATGGTGTGCGCCAATGCCGACGAGGCAGCCCGTGCGCATGGGCAGATGCAGCAGGCCGTGCGGCGCAACTATTCGAGCCCCCCGGCCTACGGCGGGCGTCTGGTGGAAACCGTGCTGCTGGATCCTGAGCTGCGTGCGCTCTGGCGATCCGAGGTCGATGCGATGCGCACGCGCATCCAGGCGATGCGGGGTCAGCTGTATCAGGGGCTGGTCAAGCATCATCCCGGCTACGACTGGGATTTCCTGCTGGCCCAGAGCGGCATGTTCAGCTACGCGCCGGCCCTTGCGCCTCACATGAACGCATTGATCGAGCGTTTTGCCGTGTACATCATCGAGTCGGGCCGCATCTGTGTCGCCGGCCTCAACAGCCGCAATGTGGATCGCGTGGCTCAGGCCTTTGCCGAGGTGCTCAAGGGCGGCGCCGGTAACTGACGAAATCGAACGCCCAGCCGTTTTCTTCGGGCTGCGGCAGGCGTTCGGTTTCCTCCCACTCGCCTGCTGGCAGGGCGGGAAAGAACGCATCACCATCCACGTGGGCGTGGATTTCCGTGGCGATGATCTCGTCAGCGAGGGGCAGGGCTTCTTTGAAGAGCTCGGCCCCGCCGATCACGCAGGCCGGCACTTGCGGGTCGCAGGCCTCGAGGGCCTCGGCCAGCGAGCCGTAGACCGTCGCGCCCGGGGCTTCGTAGGCGCCGTTGCGGCTGATGACGTAGTTGGGACGGCCCGGCAATGGGCGGCCAAGGGATTCCCAGGTCTTGCGGCCCATGATGATGGGTAGGCCCAGGGTGTTGCGCTTGAAATGGGCGAGATCCGAAGGCAGCCGCCAGGGCAGGGCGTTGTCGCGCCCGATGACGCGGTTGTCCGAATAGGCGACGACGAAGCGTATCAGGGGTCTGCTCATGAGGTGCTTCATACGGCAACGGGTGCCTTGATGTGCGGGTGCGGGTTGTAGTCCAGGATCTCGAAGTCTTCGTACTCATAGTCGGACAGACTGGCTGGACGGCGCTTGATGTTCAGTCGGGGGTAGGGCCGGGGCTCGCGCGACAGTTGCAGTTGGACTTGATCGAGGTGGTTGCTGTAGATGTGGCAGTCGCCGCCGGTCCAGATGAAGTCGCCCACGCCCAGATCGCACTGCTGCGCCACCATGTGGGTGAGCAGGGCGTAACTGGCGATGTTGAACGGTACCCCCAGGAAGATGTCGGCGCTGCGCTGGTACAGCTGGCAGGACAGCTTGCCGTCGGCCACGTAGAACTGGAAGAAGGCGTGGCAGGGCGGCAGCGCCATGTTGGGGATGTCGCTGACGTTCCAGGCCGAGACGATCAGGCGGCGGGAATCCGGATTGCGTCGGATCTGATCGACCACGTGGGCGATCTGGTCGATGTGCCCGCCGTCGGGGGTGGGCCAGGAGCGCCATTGGACGCCGTAGATCGGACCGAGGTTGCCCTGTTCGTCCGCCCATTCGTCCCAGATGGTGACGCCGCGCTCTTGCAGCCAACGCACGTTGGAGTCCCCGCGCAGGAACCACAACAATTCCATGAAGATGCTCTTGGTATGCAGTTTCTTGGTCGTGATCAGGGGAAAGCCCTGCGACAGGTCGAAGCGCATCTGGTGGCCGAATACCGATCGGGTGCCTGTTCCGGTGCGGTCGGCCTTGACCTGGCCGTTCTCGAGAACGTGGCGCATGAAGTCTTCGTATTGGTGCATGGCGTGCGGAGCCTCAGGCGTTCAGTTGGCCGAAGCCAGGGTATCGACAATGGTGACCGAGTGCGTGATCTCGGCCGTCTTGGCCAGCATGGCCGAGGCCGAGCAGTACTTCTCGTGCGAGAGCTGGACCGCGCGCTGCACGGCCGCCTCGGGCAGCCCCGCTCCGGTGACGGTGAAGCTGAAATGGATGCGGGTGAACACCTTGGGATCGGTCTCGGCGCGCTCGGCCGACAGCTTGACCTGGCAGTGGCTGACTTTGTGGCGGCCGCGCTTGAGTATGAGAACCACATCGTAGGCCGCGCAGCCACCCGTGCCTGCCAGGACCATTTCCATGGGGCGCGGCGCAAGGTTGTTGCCGCCGCCGTCGGGGGCGCCGTCCATGGCGGTCACATGACCGCTGCCGGTGCGGGCCACAAACAGCATGCCTTCCGGCCCGCCCCAGTCAATCGTGCATTCCATCTTCAACCTCGTCGTGAGTTCGTGCCGCGTGCAAGCTGTCCGGTCGGCCGGGGCTGCATGGGCCTTTATACTATATCGATCCAGGGGCGGCACGTGACCGCCCGGCCAGGAAGAGATTTTATCCTGTGGCAGCAAAGGGGTTGAACGAATGAATGAGCATGTGGCTGAGACCGGGCGCAGCGCTTTCGCGCGCCGCATGACAGGGATGGATGCCTTGATCGCCGAATTCGGCCGGTCTTTGCAGGTGTTGGGTGGGGGCGTGCACGCTGGACGTCCGAATCCGGCGGGTCGGCCCGATCCGGACGCGGAGCCCTTGACCGATCCGGAGCGCCGCCACGCCGCTGGGCTGATGCGGGTGAATCATGTGGGCGAAGTCTGCGCCCAGGCCTTGTATCGTGGGCAGGCCTTGTTGTGCCGTGACGAGCGGGCCAGGCACATATTCCATGAGGCCGCCGCCGAAGAGGTCGACCACCTGGCCTGGTGCGACGAGCGTTTGCGCGAACTGCAGAGCCGCCCGAGTTACCTCAACCCCCTGTGGTATGCGGCATCCTTCGGCATGGGGGTCCTTGCCGGTGTCGGTGGGGCGGGGCGGAATCTGGGCTTCATGGCCGAAACCGAGGCTCAGGTCGAGCAGCACCTGGAGTCGCACCTGAAGGACCTGCCGGTCGATGACCAGCGATCCCGGCGTATTGTCGAGCAGATGCGCGACGACGAGGCCAGGCATCGTCATACGGCCCAGGAAGAAGGTGGTCAGGCAATGCCGGGTGTGATCCGCAAGGCGATGCGTTTCATGTCCCGCGTCATGACCACCACAGCCTACCGTCTGTAAGGTCTTCTGCTTTTGGGGCTGCCCAGGGTCCCCGGGCGATTTGAATCAATACGAAAATGTTGTGTCAAAAATTTTCACAACAAGGGTTTTCTCGGATTGTTTTGAGTCGTTTTCCCTAGCAGCCTGTCGGACTTACCGCCTGCAATGCGATAATTACCACTCCCGCAGCGAACCCACCTGACATCTTGAGTCGTTTCCGTCCTGTTGACCGCCAGACCGGCTATTTGCTTCCGCCTTCGGTCGATGACTGGCTGCCTGAAGGCCACCTTGCCCGGTTTATTGTTGAAGTGATCGACGGTCTCGATCTGAGCGCGTTCTCTCGGGCCTATGCAGGTCGAGGCAGCGCGGCGTACCACCCGTCGGTGCTGCTGGGGTTGCTGGTCTACGGCTATGCCAATGGCGTGTTCTCGAGCCGCAAGATCGAACGGGCCACCTACGATTCGGTGGCATTTCGTTTCATTGCCGCCGGCAGCCACCCCGATCACGATACGCTCGCCACGTTCCGTCGTCGTTTTCTGGACGAACTGGCCGGTGTGTTTGTGCAGGTGCTGGAACTGGCCCAGGAACTGAAGCTGCTCAAGTTGGGCACGATCAGCCTGGACGGCACCAAGGTTAAAGCCAATGCATCTCGCCACAGTGCGCTGTCGTACGGGCACATTGAACAGTTGCAGGCCCAGCTCGAGGCCGAAGTGAAGGATCTGCTGACGCAGGCCGAGCAGGCGGACCAGCGTCCGGTGCCCGATGGCATGGATCTGCCGGCCGAGATTGCCCGGCGCGAGGCGCGTTTGCAGGCCATGGCGCTGGCCAAAGCGAAGATTGAAGAACGCGCCCAGGCGCGGTTCGAGAAGGAGCAGGCACAGTACGAGGCCAAACTGGCCGCCCGTGACAAGAAGGCCCGGGAAAGCGGCAAGAAGCCGGGTGGCAAACCGCCCAAGCCACCCACGCCGGGGGCACGACCCGGCGACCAGATCAACCTGACCGATGAGCAGTCGCGCATCATGCCGGTCTCCGGTGGTGGCTTTGAGCAGGCCTATAACGCCCAGGCGGCGGTGGACACGGACAGTTTGCTGGTGGTCGGTACGGGGCTCACGCACGCAGCCAACGACAAGGAACAGGTCGAGCCCATGCTCGAACATCTGGCCGGGCTGCCCGCGTCGCTGGGCCAGGTCGATCAATTACTGGCCGACACGGGTTTTTACAGCGCAAAGAATGTGCAGGCCTGCAAGGCGCGCGCTATTGATCCGTTGATTGCAGTCTGTCGTGATGAGCATCATCCGGCCCCGCAGGCACGTTTTACCGAGCCGCCTGAACTGGCACCCGATGCAACGCCGGCGCAGGCCATGGCCCACAAGCTCAAGACACGGGCTGGTCGTGCGCTGTATGCACTGCGCAAGCAAACCGTTGAGCCCGTCTTTGGCATCATCAAATCGGTGATGGGTTTTCGTCAGTTTTCCTTGCGTGGTTTACGCAAGGTGGCGGGGGAATGGACGCTGGTTTGTCTGGCGTGGAATTTGAAGCGCCTGGCCGCAGTGCGTCCAAAATAGCCCAAAGGGAGTGGGAAAATGCGTTTTAACGAAAAAAGACGCATTTTTAGCTATTTTTTTACGGTTTTTAACCTGTTTGACTAGGTCAAGACCGACAGGCTGCTAGTGGGTAGATGCGGATTTACAACAGAGCGTCGTTTTTTTGCGGATGCCGCAAATTTATCTTGCATCGCATCATGGGGTGTCTATATAATTTGCTTATCGGATGTCGAAACGTGATTGCAGAGGGAAAACCCCAGTCACGCGGTCTCAAGCAAATGCTTTGGTAGCCCGACATGCCCCGGTTGTCTCCTCCACCCTCCTCCTTTGGTGGATTTAACCCGAGATCGCAAGATCTCGGGTTTTTTTTGTCTTTTTTCACCCCGCCACAGGATTTTCACCTCTTGTGCGCCACGCAGATGTGTGAAACATCTTTGCTTGCATCTTTTTCCCGCCCGGCCTGCCAGTAGTTACAATTGAGGTCGATAATAACGTTTCATAGAACGCTCTCGGAGGCTTCGTGACCTCGCCCCAAACCTGGGACTCCCTGACCTGGCTTTATATCTGTATTGTCGCCTTTACCGTGGGTGGTCTGATCGTCGCCTCGGAGCGCTGGCACGGCTCTTTCACGGGTGATTCCGACCTCGACAAGCCTCAGGCGTCGCATTCGCGCCCGACGCCGCGTGTCGGCGGCCTGGCCGTTGTTGCGGGAAGTCTGGCTGGCCTGCTCGTCCTCGGGCCCAGCAACATGACCCTGACCTGGCTTTGGCCGGTGCTGTTCATTGCGGCCATGCCGGTGTTCGTCGCGGGTCTGCTCGAGGACATCACCAAAGAAGTGGGTTCGGGCAAACGTCTCATGGCCGCCTTCATTTCCGCGGCGATCGCCTGGTGGCTGCTCGGGGGCGTATCGCGCGTGGGGCTGAGCTGGGCCGATTTCATCCTTTCCTTCTGGCCCGTGTCGCTGGTGTTTACCGTGGTGGCGGTGGGCGGCTGCACCCATGCCCTGAACATCGTGGACGGCATGAACGGTCTGGCGGGCATGGTGGCGACGCTCATGGCGTCGTCGCTGGCGCTGGTCGCGCTTCAGGTGCAGGATGTTCCCATCTTCCTGATCGCGGCGGCGCTCGCCTCCGCCACCCTGGGTTTCCTGGTCTGGAATTTTCCGTTCGGGCGAGTGTTCCTGGGCGATGGCGGGGCGTATTTCCTGGGTTTCATGCTGGCCGAGCTGGCGGTGCTGCTTGTGATCCGCAACCCGGGCGTATCGCCTTTCTATGCCCTGGCTGTATTGTTCTACCCCGTTTTCGAGACGCTCTTCTCGATCTGGCGCCGTCGTTTCAAGCGCGGTACGCCGGTCGATCAGCCGGATGCCCTGCATTTGCACCAGCTTGTGTTCCGCCGTCTGGTCCGCGTCACTTTCAGCCGCGACAGCCGTCATGCGGTGCCGGCGCTGTGCAATGCTCTGGCCTCCCCCTATCTGTGGGTGCTGACGCTGATCGGGCTGGTTCCGGCCACGATCTGGTGGGATAACGCCTGGGCGCTCTGTGCAAGCCTGCTGGTGTTTGCAGGTGTGTATATATGGATATATTCTAGGCTGGTTTCCTGGCGCCGGCCGGCCTGGCTGCTGCTGCCTTCCCTCGGACGGGGGCAGGGGCGGCGCAAGCTCAAGTAAGGTCTATTTTTATTTTTCAGCGCATAGCGTGGGAGAATCATTTTGCAGATTGATAATGTGAAGCTGGCGATCATCGGGCTCGGTTATGTGGGCCTGCCCCTGGCCGTGGAGTTCGGCAAGAAGCGTCCGGTGCTGGGATTCGACATCAACGCGCGGCGCATCGCCGAGCTCAAGGAAGGGCGCGATCACACCCTGGAGGTCTCGTCCGAAGAACTGGTCTCGGCCAGCCATCTGAGCTTTTCCCACGAGGCGGTGCAACTGAGCCAGGCCAATTTCTACATCGTCACGGTGCCCACCCCCATCGATCAGTACAAGCAGCCGGACTTGACTCCGCTCGTACGCGCCAGCGAAACCATAGGCAAGGTGCTCAAGCGCGGGGACATCGTCGTGTACGAGTCCACCGTCTATCCCGGCGCGACCGAAGAAGTCTGCGTGCCCGTTCTCGAGCGCGTCTCGGGTTTGCGTTTCAACGAGGATTTCTACGCAGGCTACAGTCCCGAGCGCATCAATCCGGGCGACAAGGCACACCGGGTGTCCACCATCAAGAAGGTCACCTCGGGCTCGACGCCCGATGTCGCCGAACTGGTCGATGCGGTGTATCGCGAGATCATCGTGGCCGGGACGCACAAGGCCCCGTCCATCCGCGTGGCCGAGGCGGCCAAGGTCATCGAGAACACGCAGCGTGATGTCAACATTGCGCTGATCAATGAACTGGCCCTGATCTTCAACAAAATGGGGATCGACACCCAGGCGGTGCTCGAGGCGGCCGGAACAAAATGGAACTTCCTGCCCTTCCGCCCGGGTCTGGTGGGCGGGCACTGCATCGGCGTCGATCCGTACTACCTGACGCACAAGGCGCAGGCCATCGGCTACCATCCGGAGATCATCCTTGCCGGCCGCCGCCTGAATGATTCCATGGGTACCTATGTGGTTTCCCAGCTCGTCAAGGCCATGACCAAGCGGCGCATACAAGTGCAGGGTTCCCGCGTGCTGGTCCTGGGGCTGACTTTCAAGGAAAACTGCCCCGACCTGCGCAATACGCGGGTCGTGGACATTGTCCGCGAACTGGGCGAATACAACATCGCCGTCGACGTCTACGACCCCTGGGTCGACGAGGCCGAGGCCCAGCAGGAATACGATCTGGTGCCGGTCAAGACGCCGGCGCAGGGGGCCTACGACGGCATTATCATCGCGGTGGCGCACGAGCAGTTCGTCAAGCTCGGGGCCTCCGGAATCCGCGCATTCGGCAAGCCGGAGCACGTGCTGTATGACCTCAAGTACGTCCTGGCCGCCGATCAAGCCGATCTGCGCCTGTGATCCTCACCGGAAAGGACTTTCATGAGCACTCGCTACGAACGCGTCACGACCGACCTGGCCGCCCACCCCAAGTGCTGGCTGGTTACCGGCTGTGCCGGATTCATTGGTTCAAACATCCTTGAAACCCTGCTGCAGATGGGGCAGACGGTGGTCGGACTCGACAACTTCGCCACCGGCCATCAACACAACCTCGACGAAGTCCAGAAGGTGGTCGGTCCCGAGAAATGGGAGCGATTCACCTTCATAAAAGGCGATATCCGCGACTTGGCCGCGTGCGAGCAGGCGGTGCAAGGGGTGGACTATGTCCTGCACCAGGCGGCTCTCGGTTCGGTGCCGCGTTCCCTGAAGGATCCGATCACGACCAATGAGGTCAACGTCTCGGGCTTCCTGAACATGCTGGTGGCGGCGCGCGATGCCAAGGTCAAGGGGTTCGTTTACGCGGCGTCCAGCTCGACCTACGGCGACCACGAGGCCTTGCCCAAGGTCGAGGACCGCATCGGCCGTCCCTTGTCGCCTTATGCGGTGACCAAGTACGTCAATGAGCTCTATGCCGATGTGTTCGCCAGGGCCTACGGCTTCGGCAGCATCGGCTTGCGCTACTTCAATGTGTTCGGCAAGCGTCAGGACCCCAATGGCGCCTATGCGGCGGTGATCCCCAAATGGGTCTCGGCCATGATCCGCGGCGAAGACGTGGTGATCAACGGCGACGGCGAGACCAGCCGCGACTTCTGTTATGTCGACAATGCCGTGCAGGCCAACATCCTGGCAGCGTTGGCTCAGCCCGAAGGGGTGAATCAGGTCTATAACGTGGCGTTCAACGCCCGCACTTCGCTCAACGAACTGTTCCAGTACTTGGCCAGCTCGCTGGGCCGGCAAGGCGTCGTGTACGAAAAACAGCCTGTCTATGGGGATTTTCGCGCCGGCGACGTTCGCCATTCCCAGGCGGACATCAGCAAGGCCAGGAAACTTCTGGGCTACGAGCCGATGTACAACATCATCCAGGGCCTGGAGGTCGCCATGCCCTGGTATACCCAATTCCTCAGTTGAAAGCGCTGTCTCGGAGGCTGTCGAGCCTGAGCTCCGACCATCGGCGCATTGCTCGAGGGGCGGCGCGAGTCGCCTTTTTTCTTTTGCTGGGCAAGGCCGCCGGTGCGGTCAAGGAAATGGCCGTCGCCTACCGCTATGGGGTGAGCGACGCGGTCGATGCCTACCAGTACACCCTGACGATGGCGAGCTGGTTGCCCTTGACCATCGTGGGTTCTCTTTCGGTCGTGCTTATCCCGGTGCTGGTGCGCACGCGCCGCGAGGACACGCCTGCGCGCGGGCTGTTCCTGGGCGAGCTGCATGGGATGGTCATCGCCGTGGGGACGGTGCTGGCCGTGCTGACTTATGCCCTGTGGCCCTGGATACTGGACTGGGCCGGGGGCGGTTTGTCCGCGCAGGCGCGCGACATGAGCCAGGCGCTGACGCTGGCCTTTGCGCCGGCGGCGTTGCTGACCCTGATGGCGGGAATCAGCGCCGCGCGTCTGCGCGCGCATGAGCGCCATATCAACACCTTGCTCGACAGCGTTCCTGCGGTGGTGATCCTGGCCTGGGTGCTTCTGGCAGGGGCGAGCCCGGGCATAGGTCCCTTGCTATGGGGAACGCTGGCCGGTTATGTGATCCAGTCCGTCTGGCTGTTGTGGCTGTCGGCCAGGGCCGATGGCCTGTGGGGACGTCCGCGCATGAGCCTGTCCGCGCATCAGTGGCCGGATCTCGTCAAGGCCGCGGGCGTGATGCTCATCGGGCAGGTGGCCATGAGTTTCGTCGGCCCCATCGATCAGTACACCGCGGCGAACCTCGGCAGCAACGCCAATGCGACGCTCGGCTATGCAAGCCGGCTGCTTTCCCTGGTGCTGGGAATCGGCGCTGCCTCGGTCGGCCGCGCTGCGCTGCCTGTGCTGGCCGATGTCCAGAGCCGGGGCGACGCGGCCCTGGCCCGCTCCATGGCCCTGAAGTGGTCGGTGCTGATGCTGGGGGCGGGGATGGCGGCCGCCGTGGTGGGCTGGGCGCTGGCCCCATGGGGCGTGGCCCTCCTGTTCGAGCGCGGCGCCTTCACGGCCCAGGACACCGCCGCTGTCGCGCAGGTGCTGCGCTGGGGCCTGGTGCAGCTTCCGTTTTATTTCGGCGTGCTCATACTCGTGCAGTTGCTGGCCAGCCAGAACAAGTACCGTATCATGGCGATCATTGCCGTGGCCAACTTCCTGCTCAAGGCTGTGCTGAACCAGGTGCTCGCGCCCGTCATGGGCACCGCCGGGATCATGTTGGCGACCAGCCTGATGTACGCCTTGTCTTACACCTGTTACGCCATCGTTGCGTTGCGTTCCCGGCCGTTGACGCATACTTGAATATTTCACACGAATCGATAACCACGCACGAACATGGGTCAGGTAGTGCCTTTTCCGAAACGTTCCGCTCACCTTCTCATTGTCATTCATTCGCTCAATGGGGGCGGCGCCGAGCGGGTGGCCGCCGACCTCAGCGCCTACTGGGTCGAGCGCGGATACGCCGTGACGGTGGCTACGCAGACCAGCGAGGCGGAGGACGCCTATGCCTTGCATCCTTCGGTCCGCCGGGTCGTCCTGGGGCTGGCCGGCAGCAGCAGCGGCAAGCTCAGCGCCATTCTGGCCAATGTGCGGCGGCTCCGGCGACTGCGCCGCCTGATCCGGCGGGAGCGTCCGACCGTGGTGCTGGGCATGATGACGACGGCGTCGGTCCTGGCTGTCGCGGCGGCGCGAGGCCTGGGTTGTCGAGTGGTGGCGACGGAGCACACGCATCCCCCGTCACAGGAATTGCCGAGGATGTGGGAGCGATTGAGGCGCTGGGCCTACCCGCGCGCCGACAAGGTGGTTGCGCTGACATCGGGCACGGCGGCCTGGCTGCACGAGCATGTGCCCGGTTCGCAACTGGCGGTCATTCCCAACGCGGTGCGTTGGCCCCTGGAGCCGACGGCGCCCGAGATCGCTCCTCCGGCCCGTGAGGGGCGCCGACGCCTGCTGGCCGTGGGGCGCTTGCATCCTCACAAAGGCTTCGATCTGCTGATCGAGGCCTTTGCCATGATTGCCGCGTATTTCCCCGATTGGGATCTGGTCATATTGGGCGAGGGCGAAAGCCGGGATGTCCTGCAGACACAGATCGACGAGGCGCAATTGTCCGGTCGGGTCTCGATGCCGGGACGCGCCGGCAACATTGGGCAGTGGTACGAGGAATCCGACCTGTACGTGCTCAGCTCGCGGGTCGAAGGGCTCTCGAATTCCCTGTTGGAGGCGATGGCCAGCGGCCTGGCGCCGGTGGCTTTCGATTGCGAAACAGGGCCGCGCGAAATCATACGCCAGGGTATCGACGGTGTGCTGGTGAGGCCGGCGGAAGATGCCGAAGCGCTCGCCGCACACTTGTCCGATCTCATGGCCCACGAGGAAAAACGCCGGGCCTATGCGCGCCGCGCCGTCGACGTGCGCGACCGGTTCTCGACGGCCCGCATCATGGCGCTATGGCGCCAGGTCTTCGAGGGCCGATAATGGGCCGACTTCATTCAAACGCTGTTTACGACAACACCTGAAGGACATCGAGTTATGTGTGGAATCATGGGGGTCTGGGGGCCGCTCGAGCACAAGCAGGCCATCATCCGGCAAGGGTGCGCCGCCATGCGGCACCGTGGGCCGGACAGCAATGGCCTCTGGGAAGACGAGCCGGCCGGACTGGCCTTCGGCCACGTCCGCCTGGCCATTCTCGACCTGAGCGAGGCGGGTCATCAGCCCATGGTGTCAGAGAGCGGGCGCCTCACCCTCGTCCTGAATGGCGAGATCTACAATCACCTGGCCTTGCGCGAGCGCCTGCAGGGCGAGGGCAAGGCACCGGCCTGGCGCGGGCACTCCGATACGGAGACCTTGCTGGCGTGTTTCGAAGCCTGGGGGCTCGTGCCGACGCTGGAAGCGGCCACGGGCATGTTCGCCATCGCATTGTGGGACCGCGAGGCGCGCACGCTCTCGCTGGCCCGCGACCGCATGGGCGAGAAGCCGCTCTACATGGGCTTCGCAGGCAAAACCTTTGTCTTCGGTTCAGAGCTCAGGGCCGTGTCTCACGTGCCCGGGCTGGACAAGACGCTGGATCGGCGCGCGCTGACCTTGCTGATGCGCCACAACTATATCCCGGCCCCTTACAGCATCTACCAGGGCATGGGTAAGTTGATGCCCGGAAGCTGGGTCAGACTCGATGCGCGGGATCTCGAACAGGGCAGGATGCCAGCTCCGCGCGCATACTGGTCGGCCAGGGAAGTGGCCGAGCGCGGCTGGGAGCAGCCCTTGTCCTTTGCGTCGGACGCCCAGGCCCTGGATGAGCTCGAGAAAGTGCTGTCCAGCGCGATCCGAGGCCAGATGATGGCGGACGTTCCGCTTGGGGCCTTCCTTTCGGGGGGGATCGATTCTTCCCTCGTGGTGGCGCTGATGCAGGCGCAGGACGCCCAGGCGGTCAACACGTTTTCCATCGGCTTTCACGAGAAGGAATTCAACGAGGCCGAGCATGCGAAGGCCGTGGCGCGGCATCTGGGCACCCGGCACACCGAACTGTATGTCACCGCCCAGGATGCGCTGGATGTCGTGCCCCGGTTGGCGAGCATCTACGATGAACCTTTTGCCGATTCGTCCCAGATTCCGACGACCCTGGTAATGCGCATGGCGCGCCAGAATGTGACGGTGGCCTTGTCGGGCGATGGTGGCGATGAGCTGTTCGGCGGCTACACCCGGTATTTCCGGGCGGTGCGCTGGTGGCGTCTGCGCGCGGCCATGCCGGCATTGTTGCGGACGCCGCTGTCCAAGCTGGGCGGCGTCGGGGCCGGTTTGTGGCCCGAGGGCAGGATACGCGACCAACTGGCCAAAATGGCGGATGCTTTCGGGGCCGGCCATTCCGGGACTTTCTATCGCGAGTTCGTGTCGTACTGGAAAGATCCGACGCAGATCGTGATCGGCGGGCAGTTGCCCGAGACGGTCTTCGACAAGCCCACGAAGCTGCCGTTCTTCGAGCACATGACCCTTCTGGACGCGGTCAGCTACCTGCCCGACGACATTCTCGTCAAGGTGGACCGGGCGGCGATGGCGGTCAGTCTCGAGACCCGGGTTCCTCTGCTGGATCACCGTGTGTTCGAGTTTGCGCGTCGCCTGCCTTTCGACATGCGCGTGCGCGATGGGCAGGGCAAGTGGCTATTGCGCCAGCTTTTGTACAGGCATGTTCCGCGCGAGCTCGTCGATCGTCCCAAGCGTGGCTTCAGCGTGCCGCTGGCATCCTGGCTGCGCGGGCCCTTGAAGGAATGGGCCGGCGATCTCCTGGACGAGAGCCGCTTGCGGCGCGATGGCATCTTTCAGGTGGAGCCGGTCTCGCAACGTTGGCGCGAGCATCTTTCCGGCGCGCACGACTGGAGCGCCTGGCTGTGGGGCATCCTCATGACCCAGGCCTGGCTCGATCACGAGCGTGCAGCATAGGCCGCGTATCGTGAGGATCGTTTTCTTCGTCAGTTCCATGAATGCAGGTGGCGCCGAGCGCGTCGCCGCCACGCTGGCCAATGCCTGGGTGGCGCGCGGCGACTCGGTGACGCTGGTGCCGACCTTCCCCGCCAAGGGGGCCAGTTTCTATCCTTTGTCCGAAAAAGTGGACTTCGTGTGGCTGGCCGACCGGATTGCCGGGACGTCGGGGCGTGTGGCCACCAGCGTTGCCAAGCTGCGCGCCATGCGCGCCTTGGTGCGCGAGCGCAAGCCGGATGTGGTCGTGTCGTTTCTGACCAATGTCAATGTCATGACGCTGCTGGCCTTGCGCGGCATGAAGGTGCCGGTCATCGTCTGCGAGCGCACCGATCCGGTGGCGGGCAAGTCCGCGGCCAGCGCCGCTTTGCGCCTGCTGCGCCGTATCGTATATCCGCGCGCGAGTGTCGTGACATTGCAGGCGCAATCGGGTGTCGAGGCGTTTCGTCGCATGGTGCCGGGTATTCGACGGCTCGAAGTCATGCCCAATCCCTTGCCCCCCGAACTGCTGGAAGCCCCTGTGGCGCCGCGCCTGAAGCTGCCGGGCGGCCGGCAGCGTCTGGTCGCCATGGGGCGGCTCGTGCCGGACAAGCAGTTCGACATCCTCATCCGGGCGTTCGGACGATTGGCTGGGCAGCACCCGCAGTGGGATCTCGTGATCCGCGGCGAGGGCCCGTGCCGCGCTGCGCTCGAACGGCAGATCGAAGAAGCCGGTCTGAACCAGCGGGTCTTCCTGCCAGGACGCACCAATGCGCCCTGGTCCGAGTTGGCCGGCGCCACGGCCTTTGCCTTGACCTCGGCAGTGGAAGGGTTTCCGAATGTGCTGATGGAAGCCATGTCGCTGGGTCTGCCTTGCATTACCTTCGATTGCCCGAGCGGGCCGCGTGAAATGACCCGCGATGGCCAGGATGCCCTGTTGATTCCCGCCGGCGACGAAGCCGCCTTCGAGGCCGGCCTGTCGCGCCTGCTGGGCGACGAGGCGTTGCGCGACACGCTGGCGGCCAAGGCGGCAGAATCCGTGCGCGAGCGCTATGCATTGGCGTCCATATTGAAGCGCTGGGATGTGCTGATGGCGCAAGCCGGCGCCTCCGCGGCGCATCCGAGCAAGAATTAGAAGTGTGCATGCCCGATGAGTGATATCCGTTCCTTGCATGTCGTCCACATCATCTCCGGCCTGGGGCAGGGCGGCGCCGAGACGGTGCTGCACCGGTTGGTGACCGCGCCTGGGCAGGTGGATCGGCATACCGTGGTGTCGATGACCGACGCGGGCGTGTTCGGTCCGCGCCTGCAAGCCGCAGGAATCGACGTTGTGGCGCTGGGCATGCCGTCAGGAAGGCTTTCGCCGGGCGGTCTGTGGCGTCTGTATCGCCTGCTGCGCCAGACGAAGCCGGATGTCGTCCAGACCTGGATGTACCACGCCGATCTGGTCGGAGGCGTCATCGCCCGACTGGCGGGCGTGCGGGCGGTGTATTGGGGAATACGCAATTCCGGTGCCAACCTTGAGCAGAGCAGTCCCATGGCGCGCGCCATCGCCTGGCTGTGCGCGCGGCTTTCCGGCGTGGTCCCGACAGGCGTCATCGCCTGCGCCGATGAGGCCGCCAGGCGTCATCAGGCCTGGGGCTATCGCGCCGACCGCATGCAGGTTGTCCCCAATGGCTACGATCTTTCGCGCTGGCATCCCGACCCTGAGGCGCGGGCTCTTCTGCGGGCCGAATGGGGTGTGGATGAAGGCACGCCTCTGCTTGGCAGCGTGGCGCGCTGGAATCCGCTGAAAGACCACGCCAACCTACTCGAGGCTTTTGGACGCCTTGCGGCATCGTGGCCGCAGGCGCGCTGCGTGCTCGTTGGTCAGGGCATGAGCGACGACAACACCGCGCTCATGACTCTCGCGAACCGTTTCGGTGTGAGGGACAAGCTCATTCTGCTCGGCATGCGCGAAGACGTGCCTGCCATCATGAGTGCGCTCGATGTGCATGTGCTGTCCAGTTGCGCCGAAGGGTTTCCCAACGTGGTCGCGGAGGCCATGGCTTCCGGTGTGGCCTGTGTCGTCACCGATGTCGGCGACGCGGCCCGCATCGTCGGCGAGGCGGGTTGGGTGGTGCCGGCCCGCGATCCGGAGGCCTTGTCGGGCGCCATGGACAAGGCCCTGGCGCAGCGCGGTTCGGCCGGGATGGCGGATAAATTGCGCGAGGGGCGTGATCGCGTGGGACGGCTCTATGGGCTGGCCACCATGGTCCAGGCCTATCATGCGGCGTGGCGCGGCCAAGGCGATCCGGCCCGAGGCGCGCCTTGCCTCGTGTTCGTGGTGAACAATCCCGCATTCTTCATGTCGCATCGCCTGCCCGTGGCCCGCGCTGCCGTCCAGGCCGGATACGCGGTGCATGTGGCCACGATGGACGGTCCCGCTGTCGAGGCCATCCGCGGGCAGGGCTTGACGCACCACGTCATTCCCATGTCGCGCAGCGGCAAGAACCCCATTGAGGAGTTGCAGACCTTCGTGGCGTTGTGGCGTCTCTTCAGACGCCTGCGTCCACGCCTTGTGCATGCCGTGACCATCAAGCCGGTTTTGTATGGAGGCATTGCGGCCAGGCTGGCCGGCGTGCCGGCCTATGTCGCCGCCGTATCGGGACTGGGTTTCATTTTCATTCGCGAACGCAAGGGGCTCGATCTGTTGCGCCGGGCTGCGACGGCGCTCTATCGGCTGGCGCTCGGGCATCGCAACAGTCGCGTGATTTTCCAGAACGCAGGCGATCGCGATGTGCTGGAGCGCGAGGGTGTCGTGCGGCCTGAGCAGGTCGTGCTGATCCGCGGTTCAGGTGTGGATCTGGCGCGTTTTGCCGCCGAGCCGGAGCCGCCTGGCGCTCCGGTGGCGGTCATGGCGTCGCGCCTGCTGGCCGACAAGGGCGTGTACGAATACGTAGACGCAGCCCGTATTGCGGCGGGCGACCCGAGCGGCTTGCGCTGGGTCCTGGCGGGCAGTCCCGATCCCGGCAATCCGGCCAGCATCACGGAGCAGGAGGTCGGGCAGTGGGCTCGCGAAGGCGTGATCGACTATGTCGGCGAGCAGTCGGACGTCGCCGCCTTGTATCGGCGCGCGCACATTGCGGTTCTGCCTTCTTATCGCGAAGGCCTGCCCAAGTCGCTGATCGAGGCCGCCGCCTGCGCCAGGGCGGTGGTCACGACCGACGTGCCGGGCTGCCGCGACGCGATTGAGCCTGACGTCACAGGGCTGCTGGTACCGGTTCGCGACGCCCGTGCATTGGCGCAGGCCGTGCAGCGTCTGGCCGGGGATGACGCCCTGCGGCGTCGCATGGGCGCGGCCGGCAGGGTTTTGGCCGAGCGTGAGTTCGATGTCCGAAAGGTGGTCGAGGCACATCTGGCCATTTACCGGAGCTTGCTCGACCGGCCCTGAACGACACCGCCTGCGTTTTCTTCAGACTCAGAAAGGCAGGCGGGCGTGCGGAGCCAGGGCCTGCAGCGCGCTGCGGAACGCGTCCTGAATGCGCTCCAGTGCGGCGGCATCATCGGCCTCGAAGCGCAGGACCACCACAGGCGTGGTGTTGGACGCGCGCGCCAATCCGAAACCGTCGGCATACTCGGCCCGCACGCCGTCGATGGTGACGATGCGTTCGCAGCCCGGGAAGCGGCCTTCCTTCTGCAGGCGATCGATCAAGGCATGCGGTTCGCCTTCGTTCATCTCGAGTTTGAGTTCCGGTGTCGACACGCCGTGAGGCAGCGCTTCGAGCACGGCCGACGGATTGTCGCTGCGCGAGACGATTTCCAGCAACCGTGTGCCGGTGTACAAGCCGTCGTCAAAGCCGAACCAGCGTTCGTTGAAGAATGTGTGCCCGCTCATCTCGCCGGCCAGGGGCGCCTGGGTTTCGGCCAGCTTGGCCTTGATCATCGAGTGGCCGGTCTGCCACATGAGGGGCTGTCCGCCGGCCGCGGCCACGGCTTGCCCCACGTAGCGGCTGCACTTCACGTCGTAGATGATGGTGCCGCCGGGCACGCGTTCAAGCACGTCGCGGGCATAGAGGATGAGTTGACGGTCCGGCCAGATGATCTCGCCTGATTTCGTGACCACGCCCAGGCGGTCGGCGTCGCCGTCGAAGGCCAGGCCGATTTCGCAGTCGGTCTCGCGCACGTGCCGGATGAGGTCCTGCAGGTTGTGAGGGTCGGCGGGATCCGGATGGTGATTGGGGAACTGGCCGTCGACCTCGCAGAACAGTTCGTCGACTTCGCAGCCCAGTGCGCGGAAAAGGCGGGGGGCGATCGATCCGCCGACCCCGTTGCCGCAATCGATCGCGATCTTCATGGGACGCGCAAGCTTGACGTCCGAAACGATGCGCTCGATGTAGGCGGCCGCCAGGTCAAGCGGCCGGCGCTTTCCGGGGGACGTGCCGGCTGGGGGCTCGACGGTGCGCATGATGTCTTTCAGCGCCTGGACGCCCGCCCCGTGCAGGGTCTTGCCGGCCATCATCATCTTGAAACCGTTGTATTGCGGGGGGTTGTGGCTGCCGGTGATTGCCACGCCGGAACCGGTTTTTTGGGTGTGCGCGGCAAAGTAGACCAGCGGAGTTGGGACCATGCCGAGATCAATGGCATCGACCCCGCCCGCCACGATGCCGTCCTGCAGGGCCTGGGACAGCACCGGGCTGCTGAGGCGTCCGTCGTAGCCCACGACAAGGGTGCTCACCCCTTCCTCCCGCGCGCGTTGGGCCAGCGCCAGGCCCAGCAGGCGGGCGAACTCCGGATTGATCTGGTCGGGAACGGTGCCTCGAATGTCGTAGGCCTTGAAAACCGCGTCGGGTAGCGAATGAGACATGACTGAACGGGTCCTGATGATCTGAGGATTTTCAGTGGTGGATTATGGCATAGCGGGGGAGGACGGCGATCGGCGCAACGGCGGCTAAAATGGAACCATTGCGCACGAAGTGTGCCGTCGTCACAGCCGAAGGAAATCGAGCAATGAGTTTCGTGAATGAACTGGTGCAGCGCCTGGGGCCGCAGCATGTCCTGACAGGCGGGGACGCCGAGTCGTATCTGGTCGACTGGCGGGGGCGGTACAGCGGCGCGGCCGTGGCGGTGGCCCGCCCGGGTACGACGGAAGAGGTCGCCAGCGTCGTCAAGTTGTGCGCCGAGCATGGCGTGCCCATCGTTCCCCAGGGGGGGAACACCGGCTTGTGCGGGGGCGCAACGCCCGACGCCTCCGGCAAGGCGCTCGTCCTGTCGCTGGGCCGGCTCAACCGGATCCGAGGCATCGACACCGACAACGACACCATGGTGGTCGAGGGCGGCTGCATCCTGCAGATGGTGCAGCAGGCGGCCCGCGATGCGGACCGGCTCTTCCCGCTGAGCCTGGCGGCCGAGGGCAGTTGCACCATCGGCGGCAATCTGGCCACCAATGCCGGGGGCACCCAGGTGCTGCGCTATGGCAATGCCCGCGAGCTTGTGCTGGGTCTGGAGGTCGTCACGGCCCAGGGCGAGATCCTGCATGGCCTCAGGGGATTGCGCAAGGACAACACCGGTTACGACCTGCGCGATCTGTTCATCGGCAGCGAAGGTACGCTGGGCATCATCACGGCGGCGGCCATCAAGCTGTATCCCTTGCCGGTCGCGCAGTGCACCGCGCTGGTCGCCCTTCAGTCCATCCAGAACGCCGTTGCGCTCTTGTCCATGGCTCGCAAGGGTTTCGGGCCGGCCTTGACGGGTTTCGAGTTGATCGCCGGCAACTGCCTGCAGGGCGTTGTCGAATGTTATCCGCAGCAACGCCTGCCGTTCGAAGGCGCTTCGGCGCAGTTGCCCTGGTATGCCCTGCTTGAGTTGTCCGACAGCGAAAGCGCCGAGCATGCGCGCGAGCGTTTCGAAACCATCGTGGGCGAGGCGATCGAGGCGGGCCTGGTCGTCGATGCGGTCATTGCCGAGAACATCGCCCAGAGCAAGGCGCTGTGGCACTTGCGCGAAAGCATTCCCTTGGCCGAGAAGACCCTGGGCAAGAGCATCAAGCATGACGTGTCCATACCGGTGTCCCGGATGGCCGAGTTCGTCGAAATCACCAACGCGTCATTGCAAACGCATTTTCCCGGCATTCATCATGTGATCTTCGGTCACCTGGGCGATGGCAATCTGCATTACAACGTGGCGCGCGGCACCGCATTCACCGAAGAGCAGCTTCTTGAACGCCAGGATGCCGTGTATGAGCTCGTTCACGAGAGCGTCTATGCCTTTGGCGGCTCCATCAGCGCAGAACACGGCGTGGGCCAGCTCAAGCGCGATGTCCTGCCGCGCTACAAAGACCCCGTCGAGATGGATCTCATGCGCCGCATCAAGCATGCGCTGGACCCTCAGGGCATCATGAACCCCGGCAAGGTGCTCATCCATCGCGATTGAGCCTTGGTCAGCGGCGCTGGCATTTGGGGCAGTAGTAGGTGGCGCGCTGCCCCTGCATGATTTTCCGTATGGGGGTGCCGCACACGCGGCAGGGCAGGCCGGCCCTGTCGTAGACCCCGGCGTGAATATCGAAGTACGCCCCCGCTTCGCCGCTTGCATTGACATAGTCGCGCAATGTGCTGCCGCCCGAGACCAGCGCATCGCCCAGCGTGTCGCGTATCGACTGGCACAGCGTGACGCAACGCTTCAGCGACAGCCTTCCGGCGGGAGTCAGCGGATGGATGCGCGCGCGAAACAGGGCTTCGGAGGCATAGATGTTGCCGACGCCCACGACGATCTGGCCTGCCAGCAAGGCCTGCTTGATGGCGACTTTCTTGCCTTGCAGCCCGCGGTGCAGGAGTTCGGGTGTGAACTGCTCGCCGAAAGGCTCGACCCCCAGTTTCGCGAGCAGGGGATGTTCCAGCACAGGCCCGGCGCTTGCCGGGTGCCAAAGGACCGCCCCGAAGCGCCGCGGATCGTGCAGCAGGAAGCGCGCGTGCTCGAAGACCCATTCGATGTGGTCATGCTTGCGCCGGGCTTCGTCCAGGGGCACGCGTCGCAGCGAGCCGGACATGCCCAGGTGCACGATCAGCGTGCCGCTGTCGAAGCCGATGAGCAGGTATTTGCCTCGACGTTCACAGCGGCGCACGACCTGGCCTTCGATGCGCGCGGCGAGATCCGACGGCACCGGCCAGCGCATGCGCGGTTCATGCACGATGAGCCGTTGCAGGCGATGTCCGGGCATGACCGTCGCTATTCCGCGACGGGTTGTTTCAACTTCTGGTAATTCGGGCATTTGGGGGTGCTAAGATCCTGTTGAAACTTTGTGTTATTTTGCCATTTCGCGTCATTCGGTCGCGCGGCAACGGTCCTGATGAATGAAACCTTCCTATTCTCTGTTCCCGGCAGCCCTGCTTTGTCTGTCCATGCAGTATCCCGCCTCGGCGTCGGCGGCCCAGGACTCACCGCGTGAGCAGGTCGAGCAGATCCATTTACGGGCGGGCAAGCCGCCTGTAGTCAGTCTTTCGTCCGATATCCTGTACAGAATCCTGGTCTCCGAGTTCGCCGCCCAGCGTAGCGAATATGCATTGGCCAGCCAGGGCTTCCTGGATCTTGCCAAGGATACCCTCGATCCACGCCTGGCGCGCAAGGCCTTCCAGCTTGCCATCGTCGATCGCAACATGAGCCTGGCCTACCGGGCCGCCCAGGAATGGGTCTTCCTGGCGCCGAACGACCCCGAGGCCGTGGCCGGCTCGCTGGCGCTGGCCGCGTCCAATGGCCAGACGGCGGGCATGGTGTCCACGTTGCGCGAGCGGATCGCCAAGTCCGAGGATAAATCCCAGGCGGCGATCCAGGCGCTGAGCATCGTCAGCAAGCTGAACGACAAGAAAGTGGCGCTGGTCATCCTCGATCAGGCGCTCGATGATCCTGCTGTGCGCGCCTTGCCGGCCGCCCATCTGGCCTTGTCCGATGCGGCCTGGGCCGCGGGTGACGTGTCCAGGGCGCTGGCCGAGGCCCACAAGGCCCAGGATCTCGACCCCGACTCCGAACTGGCCGCGCAACGCCTGCTCGAATACGGGCTCAAGGATGACCCGGCTGAAGCCTTCGCCTCGGCGCGCGCCTTCCTGGCCAAGCATCCGGGTTCGCGCCGCATTGCCTTGCAATTGGCGAGCCGGCTGGTCGAACGCGGCGATTTCGATGGCGGCCTGAAGATCGTGCAGTCGCTGCGCCAGCAGTCGCCGGAAGACTTCGATCTGCTCTACACCGAGGCGGAGGTCAATTTCCGCGCGGGGCGCAACGATCAGGCCCGGGCGTTGCTCAACGAGTATATCGGTGTCCAGAGCCAGCGCCGCAAGTCCGTCAACGACAAGGCCAGCAATGCCGTCGCCGATGCCTCGGATGCCCGTCTGCTGCTGGTCAAGATCGCCGAAAAGGAAAACAGGCTCAACGAAGCCATCGAGCAATTGGGGCTGATCGACGATCCCGCGCTGGTGTTCCAGGCCCGCATCCACCAGGCGGTGCTGCAGGGCAAGCTGGGCAACATCCAGCTGGCCCGCAAGACCATCGAAAGCCTGAGGACTCAGACCAATCAGGAGAAGGCGGTCAAAGCCTTGACCCTGGCGTCGATCTATCGGGATGCCGGACGCACCGACCTCGCGGTGGAAGTCCTGGTCAAGGCCGACAAAGACCTGCCGGACACTTCCGAAATCAAGTACGACCTGGGCATGCTGTATGAGCGCCAGGGCCGGTACGATGATTTCGAGAAAATGATGAAGCGGGTGATCGAGCTCGAGCCCAACAGCGCCAATGCCTACAACTCGCTGGGCTATACCCTGGTCGATCGCAATATCCGCCTGGATGAGGCGCAGGATCTGCTCGAGCGGGCGCTGGACCTGGAGCCCGAGAATCCCTACATCCTGGACAGCGTCGGCTGGTATTTCTTCCGGGTCAACGACCTGCAGTCGGCGCGCGATTATCTCGAGCGCTCCTTCAAGAAACTGCCTTCGGCGGAGGTCTGCGCCCATCTGGGCGAGGTCCTCTGGGTCTCCGGCCATCGCTCCGAGGCCGAAGCCATCTGGCGGGTTGGTCTCAAGGACAACCCCGAGGATGAAACGCTGGTGAAGACGCTCGAGCGTCTCAAGGTTCGCCTCAAATGATGGCGTGGTTGCGGATCGCGCGTTTGAAGGCGGTCCTGGCATTCCTGGCAGTCGCGGGCCTGATGGCGGGGTGCGCCACGCCCGCCCGCATCGCGGGCCAGCCGGGCGGGGCGCCGACCTTTGACCGCACGGGGCGTTTTGCCGTGAATGTCGTCTATCGCGACGGCAAGCAGGATGCCGTCCAGGGCGGCTTTGCGTGGCAGGACAGCGGCCAGCGCCTGGTGCTCGATCTGGCCAACCCGCTGGGCAGCACGCTGGCGCGCGTCGAGGTATCGTCCGGCATGGCGGTCATGACGCGCAGCAATGGTGAAATCGAGCGTGCTTCCACCGCGGATGGCCTGGTTGATCATGTGCTGGGCAGTCCGATCCCGGTGGCGGGCCTGCGTGACTGGCTCAGGGGGCGAACCGGCCGCGATCCGGTGCAGGGGCTCGAACGCGATGCTTCCGGCCAGATTGCCGCGTTCACGCAGAGCGGCTGGCGGGTCGCCTTGTCCCGCTACGATGTTCTCGGCCCGCGTCTGCTGCAGCTTTCCCGCGTCGACTTCGATCGAGATATCCGCGTGCGGCTCGTGATCGACGATCAGTGACCATGGTCGACGCACTTTACGACGTCCCGGCGCCTGCCAAGATCAACCTCTTCCTGCATGTGGTGGGCCGCCGTCCGGACGGCTATCACTTGCTGCAGACGGTGTTTCGATTCATCGATCTGGCCGACACCCTGGATTACGAGCTCAGGCAGGATGGCCGCATCGTGTGCGATAGCTCGGTGCCCGGGCTGGAGCCCAAGGACGATCTGGTGGTCAGGGCCGCCGAGGCTTTGCAGGGAGCAACCGGATGCCGTCTGGGCGCCAACATCCGATATGCCAAGCGCATCCCGGCCGGTGGCGGCCTTGGCGGCGGTTCGAGCGATGCCGCCACCACGCTGATCGCCCTGAACCGGTTGTGGGGCACGGGGCTGACGCGCGGCGAACTGATGCGCCTGGCGTTGCCGCTGGGGGCGGATGTGCCGGTTTTCGTGTTCGGGCAGCCTGCGTTTGCCGAGGGCATCGGCGAGATCCTCACGCCGGTGCAGTTGCCTGAAAGGGCCTATGTGGTCGTTCAGCCACAACAGCATGTACCGACTGAGGGAATTTTTTCGGCCCCCGATTTGACAAGAGATTCTCCTTCGGTCAAAATGTCGGTCTTTGCTGATTGGCAAACAGATCAAGCGCAGCGAGGCAGCGATTTACAGCCTTCGTATTTTGGTCGCAATGATCTGGAGCCCGTCGTTTTGGCAAAATACCCCCAGGTTCGCCGCACGGCCTCTTGGCTTGGCGAAAACGGGGTGATTGCTCGGATGACCGGTTCAGGTGCCTGTTTTTTTGCTGAATTTGTAAGCATGGATCAGGCTCTGGTTTGTCAGCGGCAAATTGCCAGTAAAATAGACCGAGACGACAATCTTGGTTCCGTGCCGGTTGCAGGCGTCTGGGTTTGCCAGGGTCTTGCTGATCATCCGCTGCGGTACTGGGTGCACGATTAATTGGGGAATCGCCAAGCTGGTTAAGGCACCGGATTTTGATTCCGGCATGCGAAGGTTCGAATCCTTCTTCCCCAGCCAATTTTCAAAGCCAAGAGTGCTTACATAGTTGTCGAAAACAAGCTGTTGAGTCGGCCCCGAACGGGAGTGCTGGTCAACAGCTTTGTTGTTTGATGCGGCGCAAATCCCACTCTACACATATCATGGCCAACGACAGATTCATGATTTTTACCGGTACCGCCAACCCCCGTCTGGCGGTCGATGTTGTCAATCACCTGGATATGTCGCTCGGCAAGATGACCGTCGGCCGTTTCTCCGACGGCGAAGTCATGGTGGAAATCAACGAGAACGTGCGTGGCAAGGATGTCTTCGTCCTGCAGCCCACCTGCGCGCCCACCAACGACAATCTGATGGAAATCATGGTCATGGTCGATGCGCTTCGCCGCGCCTCGGCCGGCCGGATCACCGCCGCCATTCCGTATTTCGGTTATGCCCGCCAGGATCGCCGTCCGCGTTCCGCGCGCGTGGCCATTTCGGCCAAGGTCGTGGCCAACATGCTGCAGGTGGTCGGCGTCGATCGCGTCATGACCATGGACCTGCATGCCGACCAGATCCAGGGTTTCTTCGATATCCCCGTCGACAACGTCTATGCCAGCCCTGTGTTGCTGGGCGACATCTGGCGCCGCAACTATCAGAATGTCGTGGTGGTCTCGCCCGACATCGGCGGCGTGGTGCGGGCACGTGCACTGGCCAAGCAGCTCGAGGCCGATCTGGCCATCATCGACAAGCGCCGTCCGCGTGCCAATGTCTCCGAAGTCATGAACATCATCGGCGAGATCGACGGCCGCACCTGCATCATCATGGACGACATGGTCGATACCGCCGGCACGCTCTGCAAGGCGGCGCAGGCGCTCAAAGAGCGCGGCGCGGTCGGGGTGTATGCCTATTGCACGCACGCCGTGCTGTCCGGCGGCGCCGTGCAGCGCGTGGCCGAATCCGAGCTCGACGAGCTTGTGGTCACCGACACCATCCCGCTGTCGGAGGAAGCCCGCGCTTGTGGCCGGATCCGCCAGTTGTCCTGCGCGGCCTTGTTGGGTGAAACCATACTGCGCATCTCCAACGCCGAGTCCGTCAGTTCTCTGTTCGTCGACTGATCCGTCGTAGTTTTTCCGTCGCCTGCTGGTCGCGGCAGGCGGCGATTTCCGCGGCGCCTGGCGCCGCATGTCGTCAACGGGCCGCAAGGCCCTTATCAGTAACTGGAGTCATTCCATGAATTTCAACGCCACTTTGCGTAGCGTCCAGGGTTCGAGTGCGAGCCGCCGCCTGCGCCGCGCCGGTCGTGTCCCCGCCATTGTCTATGGCGGCAGCGCCCAGCCTCTGAACATCGAGCTCGATCACAACGAGATCTACCACGCCCTGCGCAAGGAAGAGTTCCACTCCTCCATCCTGGGCATGCAGCTCGAAGGCAAGACCGAGCAGGTCCTATTGCGCGCCGTCCAATGGCACCCCTACAAGCAGCTCGTCCTGCACGTCGATTTCCAGCGCGTCGATGCCTCCAAAGTCATCACCACCAAAGTGCCCCTGCACTTCGTGAACGGTGACAGCTCCCCGGCCGTCAAGCTGGGCGGTTCGGTTATCGGCCATCTGCTGACCGAACTCGAAGTGTCCTGCCTGCCCGCCGCTCTGCCCGCGTCCATCGAGGTTGACCTGTCCAACCTGCAAGCCGGCGGCACCGTGCACCTGGCCGACATCACCCTGCCCAAGGGCGTGTCCTTCGTGGCGCACGGCGGCGACGCCAACCCCGCCCTGGCCAACGCTCCGGTCAAGCCGGGCGGCGCATCGGCCGAAGAAGGCGAGGCGGCAGCCGAGTAATCCCGCTCTTTGCGCGGCTCGCCAAGGCCGGCCTTCGGGCGGGCCTTGCGACAACGAAAACCCCTGCTGGCCACGGCCACCAGGGGTTTTGTTTTACGATACTGAACCATGAAGCCACCCATTCGTCTCATCATCGGCCTGGGCAACCCCGGCCCCGAATATGAAACCACACGCCACAATGCCGGATTCTGGCTGGCCGACCACCTGGCCGACGACTTGAACGCAGGCTTCACGCTCGAGAAGGGCTTTTCCGCCTGGGTCGCCAAGGCGCGTGTCGATGGCGAGAACGTCGTGCTGGCCAAGCCGACCACCTTCATGAATCGGTCCGGCCAGGCGGCCGGCGCCTTGCTGCGTTTCTACAAGTTGACGCCGCCCGAAGTTCTGGTGCTGCACGACGAGCTGGATCTGCTGCCCGGCCAGGTCAAGATCAAGCAGGGCGGGGGCCACGCGGGCCACAATGGGCTGCGGGACATCCAGTCGGCATTTTCCAGTCCGGACTTCTGGCGCATGCGCATCGGCATCGGGCATCCACGCTCCCTGGGGCTGGCCCAGCAGGTGGCCGCTTTCGTGCTCAACCCCCCAAGACGCGATGAGCTCAAAGAGATCGAAGGCGTCATCGAGCGTTGCCGCCGCGTGCTGCCTTTGATGCTGCGTGGCGACTACGCCAAGGCCATGAGCGAGCTGCACGAGGGCAACAATGGCGCTTAGCGTTGCCGCCAACCGTTTCCGCGACGAACTGCGCGATTTTCTGCGGTGTGTGCGTCGGCCCGGGCTGGCCCCCCGGCTGCCTGGCCGCCGGGCTTCCGATGATGCCTGGCACGCCGACTGGCTGCCGGCGGTGTCGGTGTCTCGCCTCGTGCAATGGGCCGCATTGCTCTGGGCCATCAACCTCGTCTTCCTGGGGCCCATCGCCTTGGCGGCGGCCATGGCGGGTGGGGCTCAGCACCGGCTCGACCTGGGCAATGTCCCCTGGTTGACCGCCCTGATCTGGGCCCCCATTGTCGAAGAGCTGGTGTTCCGCTATGGCCTGCGCCGCCCGGGGCACCTCTGGTGGTCGTTGCCCGCGACGGTGGCGATCATGCTGTCGGGACCGACCTGGGCCGCCATCCTTGGCCTGGCAGCCGTCGTGCTGCTGTTTTTCGCACTGTGGCAGCGCCCTTCGCGGGGCCAGTTACCGTGGCGCTGGGCCAGGGCGTACCGGCACCACTTCGGCGTGGTGTTTCACTTCTCCTGCCTGGCCTTTGCCGCCGTCCACCTCTATAACTTTTCGCTGAATACGATGCCTGTCTGGCTGATGCCGCTGCTGGTGCTGCCGCAATGGCTGACCGGCATGGTGCTGGCCTGGCTGCGGGTTCGGCGGGGCATCGGCGCTTCCATGCTGCTGCATGCCATCTTCAACGGTGGACCCTTGCTGGTCGTCTGGCTGGTGCTGCGCTTCGCGCCCCAGCTGGCGGCCTGATGGAACTCGGCAAGTACCCGCTATATCAGGCTAAAATTACGTCTTTCTCAATAATTTTCGTTGATTCCACAGGATATCCATGGCTCTGCAATGCGGCATCGTTGGGCTGCCCAACGTCGGTAAATCCACTCTCTTCAATGCGCTGACCAAGGCGGGCATTGCCGCAGAAAACTACCCCTTCTGCACCATCGAACCCAACGTCGGGGTGGTCGAGGTGCCCGATCCGCGTCTGGCGGCCCTGGCCGAGATCGTCAAGCCCGAACGGGTGCTGCCGGCCGTGGTCGAGTTCGTCGACATCGCGGGCTTGGTCGCCGGCGCGTCCAAGGGCGAAGGCCTGGGCAATCAGTTCCTGGCCAATATCCGTGAAACGGATGCCATCGTCCATGTGGTGCGCTGCTTCGAAGACGAGAACGTCATTCACGTGGCGGGGCGCGTCAATCCCATATCGGATATCGAGGTCATCAACACCGAGCTCGCCCTGGCCGACTTGGCCACCGCCGAGAAAGCCCTGCAGAAGCATCAGAAGACCGCCCGCTCGGGCGACAAGGAGTCCATCAAGATGGTGGCCGTCCTTGAAAAGATCATCCCCGTGCTCAACGAGGCCCGCGCCATCCGCTCGCTCAAGCTCGAGGACGAGGAACTGGCGCTGATCAAGCAGTATTGCTTCATCACGGCCAAGCGCTGCATGTATGTGGCCAATGTGCGCGAAGACGGCTTCAGCAACAACCCGCATCTGGACGCCGTGCAGAAGTACGCGGCCGCCGAGAACGCGCCGGTGGTCGCCGTGTGCGCCGCCGTCGAGGCCGAAATCGCCGAACTGGATGACGACGACAAGGCGGTCTTCCTGGCCGACATGGGCATGGAAGAGCCCGGCCTGAACCGCGTCATCCGCGCCGCCTACAGCTTGCTGGGCCTGCAGACCTACTTCACTGCCGGGGTCAAGGAAGTCCGTGCCTGGACCATCCATATCGGCGACACCGCCCCCCAGGCCGCCGGCGTCATCCACACCGATTTCGAACGCGGCTTCATCCGCGCCCAGACCATCGGCTACGAGGACTACATCGCCTGCAAGGGCGAACAGGGCGCCAAAGAAGCCGGCAAGATGCGCGCCGAGGGCAAGGAGTACGTGGTGAAGGACGGGGATGTGTTGAACTTCCTGTTCAACGTCTGATTCGAGCAAGCCATTTCACGCGATTGCATCTGCTTGCAGGTGCATCACTGAAAGCGACGCAAAGCCCCGTGGATACGGGGCTTTTTGATTTCAGCTTGTTGCATGCAACGACGCTTGATAGCGCTGCGCAAGTGAATACGAGCGTGTACATCGCCCACTTTCTATCGCCTGTGGTCGATAGAAGTCTTTGATTCAAGCGACTGATGCCGACGTATCGGCCATCTATCGACGATAGAGCGCTGGTTGTCCGATAGGCTGTTCATACCACCGCCCAATACCGCCGCCAGCGGTTGTTGCCCTCAAAGCGGACTGCCCAACGCCCAATCAACTCTTCCAGCGCTCGCTTGACTTGCTTGGGATGGATTTCGCCGCCGACGCGCTGGTGGATGGCCGTATGTCGCCTTCGTCATTGATGCCTATGCCAAGCGAGTAGTGGGCTGGAGAGACTCCAGCAGCATGACGCCGGTTTGCGCGTTTGAAAACGGCCCGAACCCGATGGGCCGATGGATCGTCAACGGTCCGTCCAGGCGAGCGGGCGCCATTCACCACGCGCATAGCGCACGAAGCCGTCTGCTTCGAAGCGCCAGAGGTGCAGCCAGCCGTTCTCCAGCAGTTGCCTGACGATTGCATGTTTGCGGATGACGGCTTCCACGGCCGCGCCTGGGGCGTCGATGGCGACCGTCAGCCGTAACGGCTCGTGCACCCAGCGATCGCCGTCATGCAGCGACTGGCGGGACAGCCCGATACGCAGATCGCCGCCATTGCCTTCGAAGACGCCGAGCTTGCCCCCTACGACGTTATGCAGCAACTTGTTGCCGCTGCCCAGGCGGGCCGGATCGCAGGTGGAGGCGTGGTACTGCCAGTTGATCCAGTGCGTGACGAGCATCGGGGCGGTCATCAGTTGTTCCAGCACGCTGCCGTCCTCGTCCTGGCCGGCGTCGTAATCCTGCAGGAAACAGCGCCCGTCCAGAGCGACGCCTCGGCTTCTGTGACGGGGCGCGATCAGGAAGGCCGCGTTCCCCGCCAGACCCCATTCCGGCCGGGTTTGAGCCCCATCGTTCGCACGGCGGCGCAATTGGTCCAGGAGCGCTTGGCGAGGCGCCCGTGCGTCCAGCCGCAGACTGGGCGCCCGCTCTCTGCGCACGCGGTCGCAGGCCTCCGCAAAGACGTCTTGCAGCCGATCCCACCGGCCACGTGCCGCCGGAGCAAGCAGGTCGAGATCGAAGCCCTCGATCTCGTCCGTGGTCGTATTGTGCAGGGCGGCCACGAACACGGTGGCCTCGGGGATCGTGATCCCGCGTGTCCGCAAGCCTTCACGCACCGCAGGCTCGTTGAGCAGACGCGCCAGGCTGCGGGCATTGACCTCGCCGGTTTGGCCGCAGCAGGCGCCGCAGTCCAGCGCCGCGGAATGGGCGTTGTTGGCGGACTGGCTGCCATGCCCGACCAGCAGCACCAGGGGCGCCAGACGTTGCGCCAAGCCCATGGTATGAAGCACACGGAATGCCAGCCCGACCTTCGCGTCAAGGTCGAGCCCTGTCAGTTGTGGCCGGCACATGGCATGGTAGCGGGCCGGCAATCCCTCCAGATCGTCCCTGGCGCGCGCCTGCTTGCCGGGCAGCAGCCATCTTCCGAGCTTGCCCAGGTAGCCGAAACCCGCCGCCTCCACGTACGAGAAGGCCGTTCCTGGCCATCGGCTGGCAGCCAGCCATTGGTCCTTCACGCCGAGGCGGGCCTGGCGTGAACGGCTGACGGCGCTCTGCAGCGCAAGGGCGCCGTCATGCCGTTCAGTATTCGGCGGGATCAGATGATCGGTCACTTCGATGGAGGGCGACAGCAAGCCGGGCAATTGGGGACGCCTGGCTTGCGTGGCAAGCGGTGTGTAGGCCATGGGCAGGCCGAAGAAGCCTGCGAAACCGAGGGTCAGAATGCCTGGCCACACGGCTTCGAGTGCGCGGCGCAAAGGCTCGCTGCGCACATCGATGCAGAAGGCCGCCTGCACTTCAATCTCTTGCGGTGCCGCGGACGGGTTGCCTGCAGCGAGCAGACGCTGCGCCAAGGTGCGTTGATAGCCGGCCTCCAGGGCCACTTGCCAGACCTCGTCGATCAGCAGAGCATGCTCTGCCTCCTCCAACAGGGTGGGTGCCTGCTCCCATGCGCGCTGCAGCGCCGTGAATGCGTGCGTGGCCGCGGCGTCATCCTTGCACTCCAGCAGCAGGGCGCCCCACGCCAGCCGGATCGCCAGCAGCTCCCGCAGATGCGCATCCTGCGGGTCGGCCTGCCAGCCCAGATAGGCGCACCAGGACGCCCAGCCATTGACGGTGAGCAGTACGGCCTCCAGATAGTCCGACCATACCGCCTGCGGCAGGCCCAGCCGCTTCAGCACCCACTGTTCGGCATCCTGCCTGGAGGCGGGGAGCGCATCGATGGCGCGGCCGATGTGAGGCAGGCCCATGAGCAGGCCGATGCCATGGTCGTGCTGCAAGGTGTCGCGCCAGAAGGCATACAGGCCTTCGGGGCGTTCGGGCTGCCAATCCGCCTGGTGCTCATCAAAGTAGGCCGCACAGGTTTGGCCGACCTGGTGTGTGATCGCCTGTCGCCAGGACAGCCGGGTATGCCGTTGCGGATCGTTGTCGAGGACATCGATCAGCAATGGCAAGGGCTGAACGGCGGCGTCCGTGCGCAAGGCATCCACGCACTGCTTCGGCGTCAGGCCGATCGCAACGGCCTCGGGCACTTGATGCAGCGCGTGCTCCAGATCGGCGCGGCTGATCCGTCCTTCGCGCCAGGCGTGTCGTTGCCGTTCTCTCGGCGGGAAGACCTGGATGCCGCCCAGCACCGCCATGCGGGCGGCCACTCGACGCACTGGCATGCCGATGCGCGACCAGTGCGGATTGACGGCGATGGCGCGGTCCAAGGGCCATGCAGGCGCGATCGCCTGGCACGCCTGGCTGCAGGCATGGTCGACCTGTGCATTCAGTATGGTGTCGAGGCTGGGGGCGTCTTCGGCGCAGGGCAGGTCCTGCTCTTCCGGCTGAGTGCCGGCGGTCAAAGTGTCCATCATGAGGGCTCTGTGTCGTCAGTTCATCACCGGGCGTTTGCCAGCCGGGATGCGGCGGCGCTTGGGGCTGCGTGCGGGCGGGGCTCGGTCGCCCATCGAACAGGCCAGAGCTGCAGGGCCAGTCGCGTGTAGGCTTCGTCCACATAGAAGCCCGCATAGCTCCAGCGCCGCCAATTGGACAGCAGCTGCGGCCGCCACTGCAGGAGCGCCAGGTAGAGATACAGGACCGACATGCCAGGCAGAGCCACCAGGCCAAGCGTATGATGAGGAAAGTCCTCGATGCCCAGGGGAAGAGCATGCGCCAGCAGTGCCGCGCCTGTAAGGCCGGTGACCATCGTCAGGCCGACTAGCGCCTGCCGTCCGCCGGACAAAAGACCGTCTGGCGCCGCAGGCCGCCACAGCAGTGGCGCCCAGGCCAGTCCCAGCACGGCGCTCCACCACCAGGGCCAGGCCTGTTGGCCGGACAGCGCCTGGAGACCGAGTACGAGGGAAATCGTCAGCACTGGCGCGAGCGCCAGGCTGAAGACCGTCGGGGATGCGGGGCGGTACAAGGCCTGCAGTCGGGTCTGGCGTACTGCCGTGGACGCCGAGAGGAAGGTATGAGCCTTGTAGAGCGAATGGCCGATCAGATGCAGGGCCGCCAGGGTGTAGAGACCCGCGGCGCATTCGAGCAGCATGAAGCCCATCTGGGCGACGGTGGACCATGCCAGCCGCACTTTGACACTGATGCGGGTCAACATCACCATCCCCGCCAGCACGGCGGTGATCAGGCTGATTGCCAGGAGCAGGGCGCGCGCGGGCATGGCCTGATCCAGCAGGGGTGCAAAGCGGATCAGCACGAAGCCGCCCAGATTGACCACACCGGCGTGAAGCAGGGCGGAAACCGGCGTGGGCGCTTCCATGACCTGGATCAGCCAGCCGTGTACCGGCAGCAAGGCCGTACGCAGGACCACGGCCAGCACCAGTGCCACAGCGCTGAGCTGCAAAGCGGTGGACATCCCCTCCCGTGCGAGATACTCCCACAGGGAGGACAGCGAACCGCTGCCGACCTCTTGCCACGCCAGGGCCGCCGCGGCCAGAAGCAACCCATCGGCCACGCGGTCGGCGACCCCTTTCTTGTACGCGGCCAACCGGGCGAACGCGCGCTCGGGGTAGAAACACAGCAGATATCGCAGGCTCACGCCCACAAGCGCCCAGGCGGCGATCAGGACCGCCCAGTGATCGGCCATCAAAAGCAGATGCACCGCTGCCAGCACGGCGGCGAGCGCCGTCACATAACGTCTCTGGCCCGCTTCCCCTTGCAGATATCGGGCGGAGAACCCGCCAATGACGGTGCCGAGCCACTGCACCAGCACGGCAAGAAGCAGCCCAAGGGGCGAGGCATGCAAAGCGGAAGGCAAGTGCAAGGCATCAGGCCCCGCCCAGGCGGATACCGCCGCCAGGACCAGAGCGATGCCGGAAAACGCCTGGAAAAGTCGCCACATCACTGCGGCCGGGACGCGTTCAAGCCGTGTCAGCACCACGACGACCACCATCAAAAAGACCGGCGCCAACGCGCCGGCCGAGGGCAGAACCTGGGGAATGACCATCGAATGAACCTCCTGAATTGACGTGCAAGAATCATGCTTCCTGATGGTTATTCTGTAAAATACATTGATTAGATATTTTTAATATCAAAAACAGAACAATGAGGCTGGATCAACTCAACTTCCATCATCTGCTCTACTTCTGGCGGGTCGCCAAGCTGGGGCACCTTACCCGGGCGGCTGAAGAGCTGCATACGTCGCAATCGGCGGTTTCGGCGCAGATTCGGCGATTGGAAGAGCGCATCGGCGAAGACCTGTTCGCCCGCAAGGGGCGCCGTCTGACGCTGACCGACACGGGGCAGATGGTGTTCACTTATGCCGAGAACATCTTCGGCCTTGGCCAGGAAATGCTGGGGCGTCTGGAAGGACGCACAGCGGGGGTCACGCGCCTGCGCGTGGGCAGTGTGGCCACGCTGTCGCGCAACTATCAGGAGAACTGGATCCGGCCCTTGCTCGCAGACCCATCCGTCGTGCTCAGTCTGGAGTCGGGGCTGCTGGAAGGATTGATCGAGCGGCTGGTTCAGCACCAGCTGGATGTCGTCCTGTCCAACGAGACTGTCCCTGCCGATCCAGACCGTCTTTTGCATTGCCGGTTTCTGGGTAGCCAGTCCATCTCGCTGGTGGGCCCCGCCAGCCGCTGGAAATCGCAGAGCCTGCGTATTCCCGAGGATCTGGACGGCGTCGATCTTGTGCTGCCTGGGCCGCGGCACGCCTTGCGAGCGCAGTTCGACGCGCTGTGTGCGTCTGCCGGGGTGAATCCCAGGTTGCGGGCCGAGGTTGACGATATGGCAATGCTGCGCCTCATTGCCCGCGACAGCGGATGGCTGACCGTGCTGCCGGAAGTGGTGGTGCAGGATGAGTTGCGGGCAGGCATTCTCGTCACGGTGGGCCATTCGATGGTCTTGCAGGAGCGGTTCTACGCCATCACGACGCCGCACAGGCATCGTATCGGAGTGCTCGAGGCGTTGATGGCTCGCACCCCTGATGGGCGGCAATCCATTGTGAGTACATAGGAGGCAGGCATGTCGAAGACCGCAGGCATCATACGGACCATTGCGTGTGCAGTGGCCTTTGCCGGATCCGGGGGCGGGGCGGCATCCGCGAGCGCCGCGACGAACACGGATGCCGCGCCCACGGTCATCGCCGTCGGGCTCAAGGCTCCGTGGTCGATCGCCTTTGACGGCCGTACACCGCTGGTGAGTGAACGCGATTCTGCGCGCATCGTCGCGCTGGACGCCAACGGCTCCCCCACCGTGATCGCCACCATCGCGGGTGTCCAGGGCACAGGGGAGGGAGGCTTGCTGGGGATCGCCGTCCATGGCGGATACCTCTACGCCTATTTCACAGCGGGCGCCACGAACCGTATTGCACGTTACAGGCTCTCGGGCGAAGGCGTGAACCTGCGCCTCGGCCCTGCCGAGACTATCCTCGACGGCATCCCCGCAGCACGCTATCACAACGGCGGCCGCATCGCTTTCGGTCCCGACGGGATGCTGTATGCGACCACTGGGGATGCGGGGCAGAGAAGCCGGGCGCAAGACCTCGGTTCGCTGGCCGGGAAGATCCTGCGCATGACGCCCGATGGGCATGTGCCGGCGGACAATCCGTTCGCCGATTCCTATGTCTACAGCTACGGCCACCGCAACCCTCAGGGTCTGGCCTGGGCCGCCGATGGCACCCTGTACGCTTCCGAGTTTGGCGAGAACAGATGGGACGAGCTCAATGTCATCACGCCAGGGGGCAATTATGGCTGGCCTGAGGTCGAGGGCAAGGCCGGGGATCGCCGATACATCGATCCCGTCCAGCAGTGGCCGCCGGCGTCCGCCAGCCCCAGCGGCATGGCCATTCGGGATGGCCGCCTCTATATCGCCAATCTGCGGGGCAAGCGGCTCCGGCAGATTCCGCTGTCTGCGCCTGGAACGTCCTCCGAGCATTACGTCGGGCAGTACGGGCGTCTGCGCGACGCGGTCGCCGGCCCGGATGGGAAGCTCTGGATCCTCACGAACAACACGGATGGGCGTGGCGCTCCCGCCCCGGACGATGATCGCATCCTCGCGATTCCCGTTCCGATAATCGGTCCTTAGTTCAAAATATCGAAATAAGCGTTGACGTGATATATGTGAGGAGTAGATTGGCCGCCTGCGAACAAAATCCGTAGTTGGAGACGAGGATTCAATGAAAAGTCTAGTGTCGGCCGTCCTGGCCTGTACCGTACTGTTTGGCGCGAGCGGCGTGGCCGGCGCGCAGGCGAGCTATCCCGAAAAACCCACCCGCTTTGTCGTCCCCTACCCGCCGGGCGGAATCGCGGATACCTTCAGCCGCGCCTTGGCGCGAGGGCTCGACCAAAAGCTGGGTCAACCCGTCATCGTCGAAAACAAGCCGGGCGCCAGCCAGGTCATCGGCGCAGAACAGGTGGCCCGTGCGCCCGCCGATGGTTATACGGTCTTGCTGGCCTCCATGACCAGCATGGCTACCAATCTGGGGACGTTCAAGAAGCTCAAGTACGACCCGGTCAAGGATTTTGCGCCGGTCAGCCGTTTGTTCACGACGCCTCTGTTCCTGGCGGTCAAGGCGGACCTGCCTGTGAAGACGGTGAAGGATCTGGTGGAGCTGGCCAAGGCCAAGCCCAATGAAATGTCCTATGCCTCGTTTGGTCCGGGCAGCAGTCCGCACTTGGCGGGGGCGCTGCTGTCGCAGGCGGCGGGCCTGGAAGTGATCCACGTCCCCTACAAGGGCAGTGTGCCCGCATTGACCGATGTCATGGGCGGCCTGGTCACCTTCATCTTCGACGGGGGGTCAACGGCGATTCCCCAGGTCAAGGCGGGCAAGCTGCGGGCACTGGCAGTCACCGGCAAGGAACGGGCGGCGGCACTCCCCGATGTGCCCAGCATGGCCGAGCAGGGCTTTCCGTCAGTGGACATCAGCGTCTGGTGGGGTCTGGTGGCGCCTGCGGGAACCCCCGCGCCCGTGGTGGAGCGCCTGAATGCCGCGGTCAATGAGGTATTGCGCGACCCCGAGTTTGTGAACGGCCTGGTCACGAGCGGCATTGACATCAAAGGCAGCACCCCCCAGGAGTTTGCCCAGTTCATCGAGCAGGAGGCGAAACGCTGGCCGCAGTTCATGCAGACCATCGGCGTCAACGCCGAGTAAGGCCGCGTAGCGTCAAATCCGGATAAAGGGCCCTCTCCGCGAAAGCGGGGAGGGCTTTTTCAAGGGATCTTTCCGGGGGTCATTTTCCCAGCATGAAGCTGTCCAGGTTCTTGACCATACCCAGCAGCCGCGGCCCGATGTCTTTCTCCAGGACGCTGCCCTGAGCCTGATAGGCGTGGACGACGCAGTTGAATACGATCAGCTCGCCATTGCCGGGGTTGCGCAAAGGCACGCCCACGCCGTAGACCTCGGACAGGATTTCCCCCTTGGAAATGCAGAACCCGAGGGTCTTGTAGTCCTCGAAGCTCTGGTAGACGGCCTCCTGGTGCTGGGCCCATTCTTCGGGTTGCTTGATCCGGATCTCGTTCATCAGGCTGACGCGTTGTTCTGCGCTGCACCCGCATAAATAGGCGCGGCCTATCGCACTGCCCGCCAGGGAGACCGACAGGCCGATATCGGACATCCGTGTATTGAAGATGGAGCGATGACGGCTGGTCTCGATGTAGGTGATGCTCAACCGGTCGAGTATCCCCATGGATACCGAGCCCTGGCTGTATTCAGCCAGTTCGCTCATCAGGGGGCGCGCCAATTGCCGGATGGCGATGTTGGCGAGCAATGGGTAGCTGATCGAAAGCACCGCGGAGCCCAGCTGAAACTTGCCGGAGGTCTTGTCCGTGCTGATGTAGCCCAGCCGCGAGAGCGTGTAGGTGAATCGTGAAATGGTGGACTTGGACAAACCCATCATTTCCGACAGTTCCTTGTTGCTGAGGATGGGCCGTTCGGGGGTGAAGCAGCAGAGCAGGTCGAGGCCTTTGGCCAGCGTCATGGCAAATTGCGGATCACCCTCAAACTCTCCCAGATCGTGGAAGCGGTTGTTGCTGGCGGAAAGTCGGGTCATGATTTTTGGGCTCTTTGTTCAGAATATCGAAACAAAAATTGATGAGAGTTTTGTATATCGGTAGATTGTCCCACATGTTCGAATTTGAGTGGGAAATGCCCATTCACGACATCCGAAATTTAACGGTGGAGCCGATGGCTTCGCCGCGCTGCATATCGAGGAGCACAGTGAATGTTGAGTAAAGAGGATAACGAGCGCCTGACACATGCCGGCGCGGGAACCCCGATGGGGGAGTTGTTGCGTCGGTTCTGGCTGCCCGTCCTGCTGTCGGATGAGCTCAGGGATCCGGTCGGGGTGCAAAAGCGCGTCACGGTGCTTGGCGAAGAACTGTTGGCTTTCCGGGATGCGCAAGGACGCGTCGGTCTGGTCGATCCGGTGTGTCCGCACCGCGGTGCGGACCTGTATTACGGCCGGAATGAGGAAGAAGGCCTGCGCTGCGTATTCCATGGCTGGAAGTTCGATGTGGAGGGGCAGTGCATCGAGTTGCCGACGGCGCCGCGGACTTCCCCCTACAAAGACACCGTGAAGATCAAGTCCTACCCCACGCGCGAGGCAGGCGGCTTCATCTGGGCCTACCTTGGGCCGATCGAGCAGATGCCTGAACTGCCCAAGATGGAGTTCACCTTGCTGCCCGCGTCGCATGTCTTCGTGTCCAAGAAGTGGCAGGACTGCAATTGGGTCCAGTGCCTGGAAGGCGCCATCGACACCGCCCATTTTTCATTCCTGCACATGGTGGTTGCACAGGAAGGCGAGGATGTCGTCAGCAGGATGCAGCACGCCGCGATTGGCTCGCAAAACGTCAAGAACGACCGTATCCGCTGGGTGCAGGAAGACCCCATGCCCCGATTCGAGATCAATGAGTTCCCCGCGGGCCTGACCATAGGCGGCGCCCGTCAGGCAGACGAAGGCGAGCTTTACTGGCGCATTGCCCAATTTCTGATGCCCAATCATGCTTTGGTGCCCAGCGCGTTTCCGGGGGAAAACTACCACGGCCAGACCTGGGTGCCGGCGTCCGATACGTCGTGCTGGATCTACAACTACACCTGGAACCCCGACCGTCCCCTGACGGAGGAAGAGCGCGAAGCCTGCCGCAAGGGGCTGACAGTCCATGCCGAGGTCGACGAGAACTATGTCCCCATCCGCGGCCCGCACAACGATTATCTGATCGATCGCGAGGAACAGCGCAAGGGCAGCTTCACGGGCATCCGTGGCATATCCGAGCAGGACGCGGCCATTCAGAACAGCCAGGGGCCGATCGTGGATCGCAGCCGTGAGCATCTGGGCGCGACCGATATCGGGGTGGTGAAGTTCCGTCAGTACATACTCAAGCGGGCCGCCGAACTGGCGCAGGGCAAGGAGCCCGCGGAAGCGGCTCACGCCGACAGCTATGCGGTGCGCTCAGGCGGCTGGGTCTGCGACAAGAGCAAGCGCTTGCGCGTTGTCATGCATGAGCGTTTTGGTCACGAGCAGGGATTCGTGGGCGATCGATACGGATTGGAGCAGTCATGAACGGAAAGCAGTTTCTGCAATCGTTGAGCGGCGGCCAGCCGCACTATGGCCTGTTCTGCTGTTCCTACAGCCCTCAGGCGGTGGAAGCCGTCTCCTACAGCGGGTATGACTTCCTGATTTTCGATGCCGAGCATTGCGCGAACAATCTGGTCAACCTGCATGCCCAGTTGCTGGCGCTGGCTCACTCCAAGACGGCGGCCATCGTCCGCGTCAGCGAGTTGAACCTGAGCCAGTTCAAGCTGTATCTCGATTCTGGCGTGCATGCCCTGATGGTGCCCAATGTGCATACAGCCGAGCAGGCTGCCCAGGCCGTACGGTACACGAGGTATCCGCCGGCCGGGATCCGCGGCGTGGCGGGAAGCGTGCGCGCCAGCCGTTACGGCAGGGACAAGCCGACCTTGGACCAGGCGCAGTCTCAAGCCGTTCTGATGGTTCAGGCGGAAAGCCGGTCTGCCTTGGAGAACATCGATGCCATAGCGGGCACCGATGGCGTGGACGTCGTCTTTTTTGGGCCGAATGACCTGGCTGCGGATATGGGGCATTGGGGAAATCCGACCCATCCCGAGGTCGTGCAGGCGATTGTGCAAGGCATGGCGCGTGTGCGTGCCGCCGGGAAGGTGGCCGGTGTGCTCGCCGGCGAGAAGGATTGCGAGGTCTATCTTCGGGCAGGCGCATCCGTGGTGGCCCTGGGGTCGGACATTGGTCTGCTGGTGGCCGGCGCCGACGGCCTGTTGAAGCGGGTGCAGGCGGGCATGGCGTCAGTGTCGCCATGACGGCCGTGGTCAGAACGGCCCTGGTCCTGGCTTCGAGCCAGGGACTGGGGCTGGCATGTGCATCGGCGCTTGCCGCCGACGGGCTGGCGGTCTGTATCAATGGCCGCCGGCCCGAGGTCCTGCAGCAGGCCGCGCGGCAGATCCTGGTCGATACGCACGGTGCCTCCGTGCAGAGCGTGGCCGCCGACCTGGGGACAGAAAGCGGCCTGGACGCCATCACCCGGGCCTGCCCCCAGGCCGATGTGCTGGTGCTGAATGTGGGCGGCCCGACTGCCCGTATGGATGCCGGCTACACACGTCAAGAGTGGATGTCGGAGTTCGAGTCCATTTTCCTATCCATGGCGCATCTGCTCGACCATTATTTGCCGGGCATGCAGGCGCGCGGTTGGGGCAGGGTGGTCGCCATTTCCTCGATCGCCATCAAGCAGCCCATCCCCTCGCTGGTGGCTTCGGGCGCCATGCGCAGTGCGCTTGCCGGCCTGTTGCACAGCCGGGCGCAATCCGCCGCGCGCCATGGCGTCACGATCAACTCGATCCTGCCCGGACGCATCCTTACTCCCAGGCAGCAGCGCGCCCTGGAGCGTGATGCAGGCCGCAGCGGAGTAAGCGTCGAAGAGCATCTGCGAGAGGTCTCCCAATCCATTCCCGCAGGGCGGCTTGGGCGGGCGGAGGAAGTGGGGGCGGCGTGTGCGTTTCTTTGCAGCCCGAAGGCGGGGTATATCACCGGCCAGAACCTGTTGGTGGATGGCGGTGCGTACCGAGGCATCTACTAGTTTGATTTAGAGGCAGGGTTGCGGTGGCAATCCCGTGAGTTTTCAACTTAACAAGAGAGTGAGCAATGAGTCAGGAGGTTACATCCTTGCAGGATATCGGCCAGGCCTTGAGCGGGCTGGAAATGATGTATCGCATCCGTTTCCTGGAGGAAAAGGTGACGGAGCTCCGGAAGCAGCAGATTATCCAGGGCTCCGTGCACCTGTGCATTGGCCAGGAGGCCATTTATGCCGGTTCGCTTCAGGCCTTGCGGAAAGGCGATCAAGTGTTTTCCACCTACCGCGGCCACGGCTGGGCGATGGCCTGCGGCGTACCGGCCCATGCCATCTTCGCCGAGATGCTGGGCAGGGAGACCGGTGTGAATCAGGGGCGTGGCGGATCGGCGTATTTCAGCGCGGCGGATTGGGGGTTCTATGGCGAGAACTCCATCGTCGGCGCCGGCGCGCCCATCGCCTGCGGCGCGGCGCTGACCAACAAGATCACGGCCAATGGCGCGGTCGCGCTCACGGCTTTCGGTGATGGCGCCATGAATCAGGGGGGCGTGCATGAGGCCATGAACTTTGCCGCCTACCTGGACTTGCCGGTGCTGTTCATCTGTGAGAACAACGTGTATTCGGAGTTGACGCCGATTGCCGAAACGACCAAGGATCCCGTGCTGTACAAGCGTGCGCAAGCCTATGGCATGCGCGGTGTGCGCATCGACGGCAATGATCTGGAGGCGGTGCGCGCGTGCGTGGCCGAGCAGGCCGCCCTGGCCCGGGCCGGCAAGGGGCCGGCGCTGATCGAAATGATGACCCAGCGTCTGGTGGGGCATTACTACGGGGACATGCAGAGCTATCGGCCCAAAGGCGAGCTTACCGAGGCCAAGAAGCACGAGCCCCTGGTCCGGATGCGCAATCTGCTTCTGGATAACGGCGTGTCCCTCGATGAACTGGATGACATGGAAGCCGCGTGCCGCCAAGCCATCGAGAAGGATGCGGAACAGGCCTTGAGTGCGCCGCCGACCCCGACCGAGTCCGTGTTGAAGCATCTGTATGCTTAAGAAGAGGAAGCCATCATGCAGGAACTGAACTACGCCCGTGCTGCAAACGCAGCGTTGCAGCGGGCAATGACTGAATTCCCCGAAACCGTGTTGTTTGGCGAGGATGTGGGCAAGCCCGGGGGCGTGTTTGGCGTCACCAAGGGCCTGCATCAGAACTTCGGCCCTGACCGCGTGTTCGATACGCCCATCAGTGAAACGGCCATACTGGGTGCGGCAGTCGGCGCCGCCATGACGGGCTTGCGTCCCGTCGTCGAGATCATGTGGATCGACTTCAGTCTGGTGGCCATGGACCAGATCGTGAACCAGGCTGCCAACGTGCGTTACGTCTCAGCCGGACGCCTGGGGGCGCCGCTGACGATCCGCACCCAGCAGGGTGCCTTGCCGGGATCGTGTGCGCAGCACTCGCAAAACCTGGAAGCCATGTTCGCGCATGTGCCCGGCTTGCGGGTGGGGCTGCCTGCAACGCCTCAGGATGCCTATTCCATGTTGCTGGCCGCCATCAAGTGCGACGACCCGACTCTGGTGATCGAGAACCGGGGCCTGTATTACGGGGAGACCGCTCCGGTGGACCTCGACGCTGACATCGAAGATGCCAGCGGGGCGCGGATTGCCCGCGCGGGCAAGGATTTGACGCTGGTGACTTGGGGGTCGATGCTGGGGCAGGCGTTGCAAGCCGCGCAGATGTTGGCCGACGATGGTATCGATGTCGAAGTGATCAACGCACGCTGGGTGGCTCCGTTTGATTGGGAGACCTTGAACGCCAGCGTCGACAAGACCCGGCGGCTGTTGATCGTGCACGAAGCCAATGTGACAGGCGGCCTGGGCGGGGAACTGGCCGCGCGAGTCCAGGACAGCCATTTCGGCAAGCTGGCGGCGCCTGTGCAACGCCTTGGGACTCCCGATGTCCGCATGCCCGCCGCAGCGCATCTTCAGGCGTCGTTGATTCCCGACGCCGCGAAGATCCGGGCAACGGTGCTTGGCATGACCGCTCGCTGAGCCAGCGTACCGCCTGTGGAATGAGCCCGGCCGGGCGCCGGCTCATTCCATTTTCTCGGCGATTTCCCCCGTCATGCCGAACTCGATCGGCGTCTTGACATAGAACACATTGATTTTTTCATCACGCAGCCGCTGGAACAGCCGCTCGGCATCCGCTTCGGTCAGCGCGATCGTGACTTCGACCGGCTGATCCGCAAGCTCGAAGAAGTGGGCGGAATGCAGTTTGCGCTGATGCCCGAAGCCTTCGGTGGCGGTGATCAGGGTGGCGCCTCCGATCCCCATTTTGCGTGCTTCCTCGAGCAGCCAGTCGGCCATTGGAAAGCGGCCGTGCTTGCGGTCCTGCTGGGTGAAGAAGGTCAACTGATAGCCTTGCATGGTTTCCTCCTGCCGCGTCAGGCGGGCTTGAGCAGTGCAACGGTGGCCAGGCCCAGGAGCGTCATCAGCAACGAGCCAAGGACATGGACCCCGATGGCGGCTGCGGCCCAGAGCATCCGTCCTTGCTGGATCAGGGTGGTGACTTCCGCCGAAAAGGTCGAAAAGGTCGTCAGGCCGCCCAGAAAACCCGTGATCACCAGAAGGCGCCATTCGGGTGCCAGGCCGGCGTGCTGGCTGAAGAATGCGAGCGCGACGCCGATCAGGTAGCCGCCCAGCATGTTGGCCAGCCAGGTTCCCGGTGGAATCGTCGGGAACAGGGCATTGAAGGCGGACCCCAGGAACCAGCGCAGGATGGCGCCCAGTGATGCGCCGACAGAGATCGCCAGTAGGGATCGGATCATGGTGCGGGTCTCCTTGCGGCCATTCTAGCAGCCCCTTATCGGGCGCCTTCCGGGGTCAGGCCGTCACGGATTTCAGTCAGGATGCGGCAGAACTCCACCGCCGGCAGCGAGGTGGCGGTCGGCTCGGGCCCGGCGCCGGTGTCGTGCCGTATGGTCATCCCGACGGTGGAGCGCAGTACGTGCCGCAGGCCTTCGTTCTGAGCAAAGCGCGCATGCAGGGCCCGTTCGATGAGTTGCACGTGCTCGCGCGAGGCATAAGGAACGCTGCCGCCTGCCCAGTAGGCGCCGCTGTTGTCGGCGAGACGGCTGAAGGCCTTGGCTTCCCAGCCTGCCGAGACGAAGGCCTGCTCGCGATTCGGGTGCCCCTCGGGGAACTTGATGCCCTGGATGAAGCCCTCGACCGACGCCAGCAGGATGCCGTCCAGCATGAAGGGCGAAAGCACGAAGTTGGACAGCGCGACACCGCGCCAGTCGTCGGACGTGAATGCGATATTGATGGACGTTGGGCTCATGGGCGCAGCCTTTGTGCAAATGTCGGGCTGCTTATTCTATTCCTAATGCGTGGCTGCCTGACGCATGGCAAGGCTCGTCGCTTCGATGGCACCCCCCTGGAGTCTCAGTATGCGTCCGGCCTCAATGGGGCCGAGCGGCTTGCTGAATAGAAAGCCCTGCACCTGATCGCAGCGGTGTTCGCGCAGGAACTCGAGCTGATTGATGGTCTCGACGCCCTCGGCCACCACCTCGACGTTCAGGTGGTGGGCCAGTTCGATCACCGCCTTGACGATGGCGCTGTCTTCATTGCTGACATCCAGCATGAGGTCCTCTATGAAGGATTTGTCGATTTTCAGGGTCGTGATGGGAAAGCGTTTCAGATAGGTCAGGCTGGAGTGTCCGGTGCCGAAATCGTCCAGCGAGAGTCGCACCCCGAGATCGACCAGCTGTTGCAGGATGTGGCGCGATGCGCCGGGGTTTTCGATCAGCATGCCTTCCGTGATTTCAAGATCCAGGGCGCTGGGCGGGCAGCCCGTGCTTTTCAGTGTCTGGATGATGAACTGCGGAAAATCGGGTTCCTTCAATTGGCGAGGCGAGAGATTGACCGCCAGTCTCAGGTCGCTGAAGCCGTCCCGTCGCCACTGGGTCAGTTGCCGGCAGGCCTGTTGCACGACCCAGGCGCCCAAGGGCACGATGAGGCCGGTTTCCTCGGCAATGGGAATGAATTCGTTGGGCCCCACCATCGAGCCGTCCGATCGCCGCCACCTGAGCAGGGCTTCCATGCCGACGATGCGAAAGCTTGCGATATCGATCTTGGGCTGGTAATGCAGCAGCAGCTCGTTGCGCTCGATGGCGCGGCGCAGCTCGTTGCCAAGGCGCAGGCGATGCAGGCTGCGCGCATTCATTTCAGAGGCATAGAACTGGAAGGTGTTGCGTCCCAGGGACTTGGCGCGATACATCGCGGCATCGGCATTCTTGAGCAGTTGCTCGATGTCCGTGCCGTCCTTGGGGTAGATGGCGACGCCGATACTGCCGCTGCTGAACAGTTCCGTGTCCTGCAGGCGCAGTGGTCTGGACAGGGTTTCCAGGATGCGGTCGGCCAAGTGTTGGGCGGCTTCCTCGATACGCGCGCCGCTCAGCAGAACGACGAACTCATCGCCGCCCAGCCGCGCCAGTGTGCAGTCCTGTGGCAATGCGGCATTGATGCGTTGCGCCATCTCGCAGAGCACCTGATCGCCGTAAGCATGGCCGAAACTGTCATTGATGTTCTTGAAGCGGTCGATGTCGATGTAGAAAACGGCCACCTCGCCGGCATTGCGTTTGGCCAGGGCGATGGCCTGTGCGACACGGTCGTGCATCAGCAGCCGGTTGGGCAGGCCGGTCAGCGCATCGTGTCCGGCCAGGTGCAGGAGGTCGGCTTCCATGCGCTTGCGATCGCTGATGTCTTCGAAGGCGACGATGAACTGGAATCGGCCGTTGGCGTCCAGCATGCGGGAGACGGTCAGCTTGATCCAGATGATCTGGCCGCTTTTGTGCAGGCAGCGCCGTTCGCTGCTGAAGTGGCTGATTTCCCCGGCATAGAGGCGAGTGGTCTGCAGCAGATCCGTGGTCTGGTCTTCGGGGTGGCTGAGCCTTTGAATGTTCATGCCCACCAGTTCCTTCTGGCTGTACCCCAGGATTTCGCACAACTTGGGGTTGACCTGCGACAGCCGGCCGTTGGGGGCGACCTGGGCCAGACCGATGGCGGCGTTCTGGAAGGTCAGCCGATAGAGCTCTTCGCTTTGCGCCAACCTGGCTTCGGCGGAAAGGCGGGCCGATATGTCCTCAGCCATGAGCAGCAGTTGCCACGCCTGGTGGCGATGGATCCGGGTCAGGCTGAACTCCAGGGTCTGACCTTTCCGTGTCTTGTGGCCGAGCAGCCTGATGCCGGTCTGCTTTTCCCCCGTGGCCAACACCTCGGCGGCCAGGTCCTGCAGCCGTTTGCTGTTGATGACGGCGGACAGCGGGGCCCCGATGATCGTGAAGTCGTCGCCCAGCTGCATCATGGACTGCATGGCCGGGTTCATCGAAAGAATGGATAATCCATCGTCGAGCACCATCAGGCCCGAAGGCATGGCATGGATGATCTGCTCGGCATATTCCTTGTGCTCGAGGATCTCCTGGGTGTCTGCCTCGAAATAGGTATCGAGCGCCAGGCCGATATCGAAATTCACCACCTTGAGGATGGCGTCGCTGGTTTTCAGGAACGCTTCCGGATCATGGCCGAGCAGTTCCCAGAGCATCTTCTGTATCTCGGCCAAGTACTTCCGGTACGCGCCGAGGTACCAGGCCGGCTCCAGGCCGATGCGCTGGTGTACCACCCCGACGCGCAGGCGTTCCCGGACATAGTCATCGTCATAAGAACCGGCCGTCAAGGCATCGAAGTAGTTCGCCTGCGCGCTCTTCAGCCGCTTCAGCTTTTCTTCGTCATCCAGCCATGCGCGCAGCGGTTCGAAGCCGGCCAGGTGGTCATAAAAGGCGTCGGCAAAATGGTGGCGGCTTGCCTTCAGTTGCTCGTGGACGGCGCGCAGGCGACCGGCGTCTTCGTCGTCCAGCTCCAGGAATCGCTTGCGCTGCGCGATGTGCGTCTTGTCCAGGCTGTATCCGGAAGCGGACGGTTGATTGGCGTGATTCAGGTCATTCATAGGAAAGCACTTCATGTTGAAGAGCGATCGGCATGGTAGGCAAGAGTTTGAATGTGCCGACCAATTCCGAGAGCTTGGCGGCCTGCATGTGCAGGCTGTTGGCCGCGCCGGAGACGGCAACGACCTGCTCTCCGTTCTCTTGTGTCGTCTGGTCGAGCTGTTGCACGACGTGGGTGACCTGTTCCATATGCTGGCTTTGTTCCATGCTGGCCGCGGTGATCTTGTCGACGAGCTCGACCGCCTGCTGGATGGATTTCGATATTTCGCCCATGGTCGCGCCAGCGTGCGTGGCCAGGGAGTTCCCCGAGGCGATCTCCTGGACCGAGCGCTGTATCAGGTGCTTGATGTCCTTGGCGGCGGTGGCGCTGCGCAGGGCCAGGGCCCGCACTTCGGAGGCCACCACGGCGAATCCCCGGCCTTGCGCGCCGGCCCGGGCCGCCTCGACCGCGGCATTGAGCGCCAGGATGTTCGTCTGGAACGCTATCCCGTCGATCAAGCCGATGATGTCCTCGATTTTTCGCGACCCGGCCTGTATGGTCGCCATGGTGTTCACGACGTGTTCCACTTCTTGGGCGCCCTCGATAGCGATTTTCGATGCGGAGTCGATCAGGTTGTTGGCTTCCTGTGCGCTCAGCGAGTTATGCCGGATGCTGGCCGTCAGCTGTTCGATGGCGCAGGCCGTTTGACGCAGTCTTGCGGTTTGCGATTCGGTGCGGCGGGAAAGGTCGTGGTTGCCGGTGGCGATGTGGGTGGCTCGCGAGCTGACTTCGTGGGTCGTTTCCTGGATCTGACCGATCAGCAGCTTGATGTTGACTTGCAGAATGCGCAGTGTCTGGGCGATCCGGGCGATTTCGTCGTGGCCGTTTGCCTGGATATGTCCGGTGATGTCGCCCGAACTCATGCGGGCGATGTCGTCCTGCAGACGAGTCAGGGGGCGCGCCACCGAGCGCTGCAGGAAAATGCCCCCGCCCAGGGACAGCAAGGCTCCCAGCACGCCCGGTATCTGCCAGTCGGAGAGGCTGTCCGTGGCCATCAGCGGCAAGGCGAACAGGCCGGCCAGGACAGCGGACCAGGTCAGGAGGGCGCAGCGCAAGGACAGTCGAGTCCGGCAAAGCCTGCTGAACGGCGAGCGGCTCGCTACCTTGCCGTCGATGATGACGAGCTTGCTGCCGCCGGCGCGGATCTCCTCATAGGCGGATTTGGCCGCCTCGATCTGTTCGCGGGACGGTTTGATGCGGATCGATGTATAGCCCACTGCCTGGTTGTTTTCCATGACCGGAGCCACATGCGCATGAACCCAGTAATGGTCGCCGTTCTTGCAGCGGTTCTTGACCACACCGCTCCAGGCCTTGCCGTTCTTCAGCGCCTGCCACAGATCCGCAAAAGCCTCCGCCGGCATGTCGGGATGGCGCACGATGTTCTGCGGCGAACCTAGCAACTCCTGTTCTGAGTAGCCGCTGATGCGGACGAAATCCAGGTTGACATAGGTGATGTTGCCGTGAAGATCGGTTTTCGAGACGATGGTCTCGGTGTCGTCGAGCACATATTCCTTGTTTGTCACTGGCAGATTGACTCGCATGAATGCATCCTGTTGAAGCATCGATGCGAGACGGTTCAGAGCCGTCCGCCAGCCACAGCGGCGAACGGATGCGACTTACGCATCAATGGCGACTGAAGGTGGCGGGTTCTGGGCCAGAGGGGCGCCGAGTTGGCCATCATGAAAGGGATGGCTCTGAGGCGGCAGGACGGGGGTAGGGTCCTGCAGGCGGGCAAATTGCGCCCATCAGCATGTTTTCGGCGATATGGATTTAAATTTAAATTATGTGAACCGACTTGTGACACAGTGTTTACACCTAGCGGGTCGTGTCGCGGGGGCGACACACATCAGGCCTTGAACTGGTTCAGGGTTTCCTGTGCCTGGGCCAGTTCGGTCGCGACGTCGTGAACTGTGCGGCGGCTTTGCCGGGCGTGGTTGCGCAGCTTCTCGAAGGCCTGGTTGCGGGTGAGGCGAAAGCGTTCCATCAGGATGCCCGTGGCAATGCTGGTTTCGCGGCTGTTCAACAGGGCGGAGGTCAGCTTCTCTTCGTTGCGGTGCAGGTTGGCGATATCGGCGGCGCGGGCCAGGCCGGCTTCGATCGAAGGCACGATCTGCGCGGTATCGACGGGCTTGACGAGATACCCTACCGCCCCGTGTTCGACCGCTTCGCGAACAATCTCGTTGTCGCCGTAGGCGGACAGGAAAATGAATGGTATGGCCGATGTCTTGCGAAGCCGGCGAGCCAGTTCCAGGCCCGATATGCCAGGCATGCTGACGTCCAGCACAGCGATGTCGGGAGTGGATGCGGCAATGATCTCGAGAGCCTGTTCTGCCGAAGATGCTTCCAGCACATCGTAGCCGGCCTGGCGCAGTCCCTTGGAAAATACCGTGAGCACGAGGCGGTCGTCGTCCACGATCAGTACCCGCTGCCGTGCAGGCTTGGGTTCTTCTTCCGGTGGATGTGGGTGTTCGCCGTTCTGTCGATGTTGCATGGTGGGACCGCTGTGAGGGCTGGAGGAGATGGGCGGCGATACGCGCAGCGCGTCACGCCGTGTTGTTGCGCAAGCTGTAGATTGCCGGTGGCGAAAGGATCAGCCGGGCCTCGACCATGCCGTCGCGGGACTCGAAGCCGAGCAAGGCGCCACGTGGCGACAGCATCGAGCGCGCAAGCTCCAGGCCGGTGCCGATGCCTTGTCCCGCGGCGAAATCGAAGTCATCGGGCAGCCAGCCTGAGTTCCGCACGCAGACGTGCGCGGCGTGGTCGATGGAGCTCCAGGCCACGCTGACGTCCACGGACGATCGGCCTGTCTGTTTGAGCGAGTGCTTGGCGGCGTTCATGATGAGCTCGTTGATGATCAGCGCCAGGGGCACGCGCTCTTGCTCGTCGACCCGTATCCGTTCGGGCACGTCGACATCGACCCGGATGGGGCGGTCGAGCTGGATGATTTCTTCGACCATGCGGGCAATGCTGGGCACCATCTCGCACAGTACCACTTCGTTATAGATGGCCTGGCCTTCCAGCCCGTGGACCACCGCAACCGTGCGGACCTGCGCAATGGCCCGTTCGAGCGGTGCGGCGACGCCGGGCTGTTCGATGGCGTGCTGGCGCAGCAGGCCGGCGACACCCTGCAGACTGTTCTTGATCCGGTGATGCACTTCGCGCACCAGCTCATTGCGCTGGCGTGCCGTTTGGACGGTCTGCTCTTTGGCCGAAGGCCATGAGGTCGCCTGTTCGGCCAGCCCAGTGCGGCGAGAGGCGAACAGGCTGATGTTGCCTTGCTCATCGCGGATCGGCTCCACCGTCAGGCGCACCCAGAATCCGCGTCCGCGTTTGTCGTAGTTGAGGATCTCGCCCTCGAACGCGATCCCGTTGCCCACGCAGGCCATCAGGCGCCCTGCCACGAACGCGTCGGTATCGGGCCCATGCAGCACGTCGGCGGATTTCCTTCCCTGGACATCGCTCAGTTTGTACCCGGTGATCGTGGTGAATTCGGGACAGACCCAGAGGATACGGTCGTTGACATCGCTGATGACGACCATGGCAGGGCCTACCGGACCGAGTGCAGGGCTCTTGGACTCGGTGCTGAACATAGGCGCTACGGATGTGTGAACCATGAATCCTCCGCCCGCGAAGCTCAGAGATACAGAAGGTTACGATCTTGTCGCGGGGGATTTTACCCATTTGTCCACGAATCAGGAAGTTCGATCGCCGTTTTTCCTTTCCTGGAGGCGGTTGCCGTCCCACCGGCGGATCGGCCATTTTGCGTAAAGGATGCCGTGACGGGCAGCGGCCATCGACGCGGGTGCTTGCGCCAAAGCGGGTCTGGGCCGAAAATTGAGCGACATCAACACAGCAAGCGGAGGGGGCATGCGTGTCCTTGTCTTGGGCGGCACGGGGTTCATCGGCCGGCATCTTGTGGCTCGTCTCATCCAGGCGGGGCATCAGGTGTATGTGCCCACTCGCCGCTACCAGCATGGTCGCGACCTGCTCGTTTTTCCGGCGCTCACGCTCATCGAGGCCGATATCCATGACGATGCTGCACTGGATCGCCTGCTGGGCGAAGTCGACGCCGTCGTCAATCTCATCGGCATTCTGCATAGCCGGCGAGGCCAGCCCTACGGGCCTGATTTCCGACGCGCCCACGTCGACCTGCCGCGCCGGGTCGCCGCCGCGGCATTGCGCCGGGGTGTGAGGCGCATGCTGCACGTCAGTGCCATGGGGGCCAGCGAGAACGGGCCCAGCGGTTATCTGCGCAGCAAGGCGGCAGGCGAGGCTGAGATCTGGAAGGCCTTCCAGGCATTCCCCGATGCGGCCCTGACCGTGTTCAGGCCATCGGTCGTGTTCGGGCCCGACGACAATTTCATGAACATGTTCGCTCGTCTCGCCCGCTGGTTGCCTGTGGTTCCGCTGGCGGGGGCCAAGGCCCGCTTGCAGCCGGTCTATGTCGGCGATGTCGCTGAGGCCATGGCGGGGGCGTTATGCAATTCCGCCACCTACGGGCGCAGTTTCGAGCTTGCCGGTTTTGCGGATTATTCCCTGGCCGAACTGGTTGGCCTGGCGGCGCGCTGGAGCGGGCATCCGCGCCGTATCCTACCCCTGCCCATGTTCGTCGGATGGTTGCAGGCCTTGCTGTTTGAGTGTCTGCCTGGCGAACCCATCATGTCGCGGGACAATCTCGATTCGCTCAAGGTGGACAACGTCAGTCTCGAGCCCATGGCACCCGAACTGGGTGTGGTGCCGACGCCCCTGGAAGCCGTCGCGCCCAGTTACCTGGGCGCGCAGGGCTCCAGAGGCCGCATGCGCTAGCGTCTATTCCACCGCCTTGACCATTTCCTCGAGCACTTTCTTTGCGTCGCCAAAGACCATCATGGTCTTGTCCATGTAGAACAATTCATTGTCCAGGCCCGCGTACCCGGCGGCCATGGAGCGCTTGTTCACGATGACCGTGCGCGCCTTGTAGGCTTCCAGAATCGGCATCCCCGCGATGGGCGATTGGGGGTCGTTCTTGGCCGCCGGGTTCACCACGTCGTTGGCGCCCAGCACAAGCACGACATCCGTCTGGCCGAACTCGCTGTTGATGTCTTCCATTTCGAAGACCTGGTCGTAGGGGACTTCGGCCTCGGCCAGCAGAACGTTCATGTGCCCGGGCATGCGGCCCGCGACAGGGTGGATGGCGTATTTCACGGTCACGCCCCGCTCGGTGAGCTTTTCCGCGAGCTCTTTGAGCGCATGCTGCGCGCGTGCCACCGCCAGGCCGTAGCCTGGCACGATGGTGACGGTTTCGGCATTGCTCATTAGGAAGGCGGCATCGTCGGGGCTGCCCGACTTCACGCTGCGCGCCGCCTGCGGGCCGCCCTGGGCCGCACTGGCCTCAGCCCCGAAGCCGCCGAGCAGCACGTTGAAGAACGAGCGGTTCATGGCCTTGCACATGATGTAGGACAGGATGGCGCCCGAAGATCCCACCAGCGATCCAGCGATGATCAGCATGGGGTTGTTCAAGGAAAAGCCGATGCCCGCCGCCGCCCAGCCGGAATAGCTGTTGAGCATGGACACCACAACGGGCATGTCCGCACCGCCGATGGGGATGATGATGAGGACACCCAGCGCAAAGGCCAGCAGGGTCATGAGGATGAAAGGCAGCCACTGCTGCGTGCCGACGAACCACAGGCCCAGGGCGATCATGAGCAGCGCCAGCACCAGGTTCAGCATATGCTGGCCGCCGAACACGACCGGCGCCCCCTGGAAGAGCCGGAACTTGTATTTGCCCGACAGTTTGCCGAAGGCGATCACGGAGCCCGAGAAGGTGATGGCCCCGACGAATGTGCCGATGAACAGCTCCAGGCGGTTGCCCAGAGGCAGTGCCTGGCCTTCGGCGGCAATGTTGAAGGCGTGGGGCTCGGCCACGATGGCGATCGCGATGGCCACCGCGGCGAGGCCGATCATGCTGTGCATGAAGGCGACGAGTTCCGGCATCTTGGTCATTTCGACGCGTCGGGCCATGAGTGTGCCGATGGCGCCGCCGATGACAAGCCCGAGCAGGATCCAGCCCAGACCCGTCGCGCCGGAGCCGTCCGTGGCCAGGCTGACGATCAGCGCGGCCGTCGTGAGAACGGCAATGGCCATCCCCACCATGCCGAACGCGTTGCCTCGGCGGGAGGTGGTTGGATGCGACAGGCCTTTGAGGGCCTGAATGAAGCAGACCGACGCCAGCAGGTAAAAGAAGGTGACGACGTTGATGGAAATCATGCCTGGCCTCCTTGCGCGGGCTTCTTCTCTTTTTTCTTGAACATTTCGAGCATGCGGCGTGTGACGAGAAACCCGCCGAAGACATTGACCGCGGCCAGAGCCACCGCGAAGACCCCCATGGAACGGGCCAGGCCGCCTTCGGTCAACCCGGCGGCCAGCATGGCGCCCACGATGATGATGGCCGAGATCGCGTTGGTGACGGCCATCAGGGGCGTATGCAGGGCAGGGGTGACGTTCCAGACCACGTGAAAGCCGACGTAGATGGCAAGAACGAAAATGACGAGATTGAGCAGAGTGGGATTGACGGCTTCCATCAGGCGCTCCTAAGGAGATGGCCGTCGCTGCACATCATGCAGGCGGCGACGATTTCGTCTTCACGCTGGATGGCGAGCTTGCCGTCCGCGTCGAGGATGAGTTTGAGAAAATCGAGGATGTTCCGGGCGTACAGGGCGGATGCATCGGTGGCGACCAGAGCGGGCAGGTTGGTGTGCCCGATGATGGCCACGCCGTGTTTCTCGACGACGAGATCCTTTTCACTCAAGGGGCAGTTGCCGCCACGTTCGACGGCCAGGTCCACGATGACCGATCCGGGTTTCATGCCTTTGACGGTGTCCTCGGTGATCAGCGTGGGGGCCGGCCGGCCGGGGATCAGGGCCGTGGTGATGACGATGTCGGCCTGCTTGCAGCGTTCGGAGACCAGCGCCGCCTGGCGCGCCATCCAGGAGGCGGGCATGGGGCGCGCATAGCCGCCGACGCCTTCGGCGATTTCGCGCTCTTCATCGGTTTCGTACGGCACGTCGATGAACTTCGCGCCCAGCGATTCGACCTGTTCTTTGGCGGCGGGGCGCACATCGGAGGCCTCCACCACGGCGCCCAGGCGCTTGGCCGTGGCAATCGCCTGAAGGCCCGCGACGCCGGCGCCCAGCACCACGACACGGGCCGCCTTGAGCGTGCCCGCGGCGGTCATCATCATGGGAAAGAGCCGGCCGTACTGATTGGCCGCCAGAAGGACGGCCTTGTAGCCGGCCAGGTTGGCCTGGGAGGACAGCACATCCAGGCTCTGCGCACGCGTGATGCGCGGTGCGGCTTCCAGTGCGAAGGCCGTAAGCCCCGCGGTATTCAGCGCTTGCAGACCGTCGGCGTCGAAAGGGTCGAGCATGCCGACCAGCACGGCACCGCGCTTCATGTCGCCCAGCTCTGTGGCATCGGGGCGACGCACCTTGAGTACAAGCTCCGAGCCCAAGGCTTGTTGAGCGGTGCCGAGTTCCGCGCCTGCCGCCACATAGGCGTCATCGGGGAAGTGCGCCGCCGCACCGGCGCCATGTTCGACTATGACCCGGTGTTTTGCATTAACATATTTTTTGACGGTCTCGGGTGTGGCGGCGACACGCGTCTCACCCTTCACGCTTTCGCGCGGGACTCCTATCTGCATTGTGTCTTCTCCAGGGGCTCGATATACCACTGATCGAGTTTCTGTTTTATGGTTTATATCAGGGGCTACTATACCCATACTTTAATTCGGTAGCCACTACATTTTTCTCTGTTCAACCTCAGGCGGAGGCTCTCATGGGACTTCTCAACACGGTCTTTTCGACTATCCGGGGCGACGCCGGAGCATCATCGTCTTCGGTCGAACAAGTCGCCTTGCTGCCTGTGCTCGTCGACTACATCAACAGCCATCCTGGCGGCTTGCCTGCCTTGCTCGAAAAATTCCGCGCGGACGGTCTGGGTGAAGCCGTCGCCTCCTGGCTGGGCAACGGGCGCAACCTGCCGGTGTCGCCCGACCAGCTCCGCTCAGCGCTGGGGGATGCCGCCGTCAACGGTATGGCCACGTCATCGGGGCAGGCGCCGGACGCGCTGCTTTCCAACCTCAGCGCATTGCTACCGGTTCTGGTGGATCACGTCACCCCCGATGGCCAGGCCACCCAATTCCAGCCGTTGGATGCGACGGCCTTGCTGGGCGGCGTGTCGGGCCTGTTGAGCAAGCTTTAGCAGGCAAGAGGCCTCAGCCCTTGCTGGCCTCCAGCGCCTGGAGGATGTCCGCCGCGATATCGTCGAAATGTTCGATGCCGATCGAAAGCCGGATCATGTCTTCGCTGACCCCGGCTTTCTGGAGCTCTTCGGCATTCAACTGACGATGCGTGGTGGACGCCGGGTGGCAGGCCAGGGATTTGGCGTCGCCGATATTCACCAGCCGCACCAGGAGCTTGAGGGCATCGATGAACCGGGCGCCGGCCGGCGCGCCGCCCTTGATGCCAAAGGACAGAATGCTGGCCGGTTTGCCGTTGCTCATGTACTTGACGGCCAGGGCGTGTTCGGGGTGGTCCGGCAGGCCGGCGTACTGCACCCAGGAAACCTGGGGGTGGTTCTTGAGAAGCTCAGCCACTTTCTGGGCGTTCTCGGTGTGGCGCTCCATGCGCAGGGGCAAGGTCTCGATGCCTTGCAGGATCAAGAAGGCATTGAAGGGCGACAGGGCCGCACCGGTGTTGCGCAGCGGTACGACGCGGCAACGGCCGATGAAGGCCGCCGGGCCGAACGCTTCCGTGTAGACGACGCCGTGGTAAGACGGGTCGGGTTCGTTGAGCATGGGGAAGCGGTCTTTGTGCTCGGCCCAGGGGAACTTCCCGGAATCGACGATGGCCCCTGCGATGGTCGTGCCGTGACCGCCCATGTATTTGGTCAGTGCATGCACGACGATGTCGGCGCCATGTTCGATGGGCCGGCAAAGTGCGGGCGACGCCACGGTGTTGTCCACGATCAGCGGGACGCCGTGGCGGTGGGCGGCGTCGGCCAGCGCGCGCAGGTCGACGAGGTTGCCTGCGGGGTTGCCGATGGTCTCGCAGAAGACGGCCCGGGTCTTGTCGTCGATCAGGGCTTCCAGGGCGGCGATGTCATTGTGCGGCGCGAACTTGACGGTGATGCCCTGGCGCGGGAAGGTGTGCGCGAACAGGTTGTAGGTGCCGCCGTAAAGCTTGCTGACCGAAACGATGTTGTCGCCGGCCTGGGCGATGGTCTGGATGGCATAGGTGATGGCAGCCATGCCCGAGGCGAGCGCAAGGGCGGCGATGCCGCCCTCCAGGGCCGCAACGCGCTCTTCCAGCACCGCGTTGGTCGGGTTCATGATGCGCGTATAGATGTTCCCCGGCACCTTCAGGTCGAACAGATCCGCGCCATGCTGCGTGTTGTCGAACGCATAGGACGTGGTCTGGTAGATGGGCGTCGCGACCGACTTGGTCGTGGGGTCGGGCTGGAAGCCGGCATGGATGGCAAGTGTCTCGAGTTTCATCGTTGTTCTGATAGGTTGGGATGGGTGAAAGTGTGCCACAGAATACCAAATCGGCACGCGATTCTGACACCGGGCTTAAGAACTTTATCGGCTTATCATATAACCATGGGATATGGACATGCAGCGGATTGTGTCGCGTACGGGATTATGTTGGAGTAGCATTCTGCATATTTGCCGGCGGGAGCCGGTGTTGGGTTTCGGAGGGTGTTGGGGCTGACATGAAAATCTGGCTCAAGAGGATATTGATAGGTTTGCTGGCCGCGCTGGTGCTCGCGCTGGCCGGGTTCGCCGCGTTTTTGCTGACGTTCGACCCCAATGCCTACAAGAGCAAGCTCGAATCGCTCGTCTTCGAGAAGTTTCACCGCACTCTTTCGATCAAGGGCAATGTGCAGTTGTCGCTGTTTCCGCGCATCGGCCTGGCCCTGCAGGACGTCTCTCTGTCCGATCGCGACAGCACGTCCACTTTCGCGTCCGTCGACAGCGCGCGCTTTGCCATGGCGATCTGGCCGCTGCTGTCCAACAGCTTCGTCGTCGATCACGTCGCCGTGTCCGGGCTCAAGGCCTGGGTGGTGCGCGACAAGCAGGGCAAGTTCAACTTCCAGGACCTTCTCGGCGAGGCCGGGCCGCCCGCCGCGACTCCGGCAGGGGCGCCCGGAACACCCGTCGCGGGCGGCCGCACAGAGGTGACCATCGATATCGCGGGGCTGGATCTCAAAGACGGCGAGATCCACGTCAAGGATGAAAAGCAAGGTTATTCGCTGCGAGTCGTCAAACTCCAGGCCAATACAGGCCGCGTCACCTTCGATCAGCCGTTCGACGTCACGCTGCGGGCCAATCTGCTGGGAGAGCAGCCCGAGATGGATGCGGCGTTCGAAGGACAGGCCTTGCTCAAGATGGATTCGGCCCAGCGTTCGTACGCGGCGCAAAAGCTCAATCTGCATGTCACCGGCAAGCTGGGGGCTTTTGCCGGCAAGCAGGTCTCGCTGCGCGGCAACCTTGCCTACAATGCGTCCACCCGGCTGCTCAATGCCAGCGGGCTCGAGCTGCAGGTGCAAGGCGATCTTCAGGGCGACCAGCCCATCAAGGGGCTCGATGCCAGCCTGACCGTGCCGCAGATGCGGGTGGACAGCAGCCGCTCTGAATTCAACGTCGAAAAACTGGCCTTGCGTTCCAAGGGCAGCTTGCCCGGCGAAGCCTTCGAGGTGGCGCTGGATGCCCCCCGGCTGTCGATCTCGCCGGAAAGCGCCAAGGGCGAGGCGGTCGCCGCGTCTGTCAAGATCAGCGGCACCAACGTATTGGGCCTGTCCCTGGGGGCGAGCGGTCTGGGGGGCAACTCCCAACAGCTGACGCTCAAGGAGCTCAAGGTCGAAGGCGGGCTCAAGCAGGGGGCGCGCGCGGTGCGCATCAATCTCTCGTCTCCGGCCCAGTGGGATACCGTCAAATCGATCGGCATCCTGTCAGCCATCAAGGGCGATGTGAAGATCGAGTCGGGGGCGCCGTCTTCGGGCGCATTCGAGTTCCCGCTGATCGGCAGCATCCACGCAGACCTTGCCAAGGATGAGGTCAACGGCGACGTCAACGCAGTGCTCAGCGGCAGCCCGGCCAACCTCAAGTTCAAGGTGGCCAAGCTCTCCGATCCCAAGGTTCAGCTGGCCCTGCAGGCGGATACGCTTGATCTGGACAAGCTGATTCCTCCGACGGTTCCGGCCAAGGGGCCAGGCCCGGCGGCCGCCCCCGCTGCCGAAAAACCTGCCGAGAAACCCGTCCCGGAGAAGCCGCAAGCCGCTGCGTCGACGGCACCGGCTTCGCAACAGGCGGCGGCGCAGCCCGCCAAGGCGCCCGAGGCCAAGCCGGCCGAACCCGCCAAAACCGAGCGCAAGGCTGCCGAGGCACCACCCGCCAAGCCTGCCGCGCCTACGCCTGCTGCGGCGCCCGCCCCGGCGGATATCGACCTGGCCTGGTTGCGGCCACTGGATGTTTCGGCCACCGCCAAGATCGGGCTGATCAAGGGGCGTGGCCTGGAAGCGTCCAATGCGTCTTCCTCGTTGCGGATTCTTGGCGGCAAGGCCGACATCTCGGGCCTGGCCGCCGATCTCTATCAGGGGCATCTGTCGGGCAAGCTTACTGCAACGGCTGACAACGCCTTTGCCATCCAGTTGAGCCTGGATGGCATCCAGGTCGGGCCGTTGATGCATGGGTTGACCGGGAGCGACCGTATCAGCGGCAAAGGGGGCGGGAAGTTTTCGCTCACCACGCAAGGGACGTCGGTCGAGGCGCTCAAGTCGGCGCTGGCCGGCGCGGCCCAACTGCAGGTGCGCGATGGGGCGGTCAAGGGCATCGATGTCGAAAAAACGCTGGGCAAAGTCGGGTCCATCCTGACCAGTCTGCCCGAACATACGCTGCCCGATTTGTCCGGCACCTTCGACCTGGGCAGCCAGACCGCCTTTTCCTCGCTGGACATGGCTGCCGATATCAAGGCGGGTGTGGCCCAGTTCAAGCGGCTCGACCTCGTTTCGCCGGCGCTGCGCGTGTCCGAGGGCAGCCCGGCCACGCTCGATCTTCCCCGCAACCGTATCGATCTTCTTGTCAATGCGAAGGTGGTGAACGCAGGGCGGGCCCAGGAACAGGGGCTGTTGGCCGAGCTGCAGGGGGTCAATGTTCCTGTTCTGGTGTCGGGGCCCATCGAGGCCCCGGGCTATCAGATCCAATGGAAGGACATCAGCGGCAGCCTGGCCCGCCAGGCGGTGCAAAAGGGTTTGCTGAATCTGCTGTCCAAGCAATTGGGCGGCAACGAGGCCGGTTCGGCAGCCGGCGCTCCAGCGACGGGCACCCGCAAGCCGGATCCCATCCAGGATCTGGGCAATAAACTCAAGGGGCTACTTGGCAAATGAGCGAAACCGTCTATACGCCGATCGTGGCGTGCTCATCCCTCAGTGACCTGGATGCGGCGCCCTATCATAGACGCTGGCTGGTCGTCGATGAGCACGGGAACCTGCTGGGGCGGACCCAGCATGCCAGGCTGGCCGATGTGCAGGTGGGGATCCGTTTCGGTTTTCTGGTGATCAGGGCGCCGGGGATGCTGCGCATGGATCTGCCCCTGGATGTCATCGAGGATGATGACAGTGTCAGGCGACAGGCCTTGATCGGCGGCCATGCGATCGATGTCGTGGATGAAGGGGATCTGGCGGCAGCCTGGATGAGTCGTTTTCTCGGGGCTCCCTGCCGCCTGGTCAAGGTGCATCCCGACGCCCCGGCCATCAAGTGGCCGCAGGACTGAACCGCGGTACGGCCTCAGGCCTTGGCGCGGGACAGGATCTGGTATTTGGCCAGCAGCGCGGCCTGGTCTTCCTGGTGGGCCGGGTCGACCTCGATGCATTCCACAGGGCAGACGACCACGCATTGCGGTTCGCCGAAGTGCCCGACACACTCCGTGCAGCAGTTCGGGTCGATCACATAGAACTCGGGCCCCATCGAAATGGCTTCATTGGGGCATTGGGGTTCACAGACATCGCAATTGATGCATTCGTCGGTGATGCGCAGCGCCATGCGGGTTTCCTGAGAAAAAACGGGATGGGATCACCCCTAGTGTAAACCCGAATGCGCCGTTGGGCTAAACCGTTCAGTTCTTCCCGGTGCCGGTTTGTTCGCGTACGGCCTTGGCTTTGGAGTGCAGCCAGCGCTCCACCGAAGGAAACACGAACTTGCTGACGTCGCCGCCCAGGATGGCGATTTCGCGGACGATGGTGCCCGAGATGAACTGATACTGGTCGGAGGGGGTCATGAACAGCGTCTCCACCTCGGGCAGCAAGTGCCGGTTCATGCCCGCCATCTGGAACTCATATTCGAAGTCGGAGACCGCACGCAGCCCGCGGACAATGACGCGGGCGTTCTGTTCGCGCACGAAATCCTTCAGCAAGCCGGCAAAGCTCTTGACTTCGACATTGGGGTAGTGGCCCAGGACTTCCTGGGCGATTTCCACTCGCTCTTCGACGGTGAAGAAGGGGCGCTTGGCATGGCTGTGGGCCACGCCTACCACGACATGGTCGAACAGGCTGGCTGCGCGGCGCACCAGGTCTTCGTGTCCGCGTGTGAGTGGGTCGAAGGTTCCTGGATAGACGGCTGTGATCATGAGGGATTCCGGATAGTCGTGGTCAAACGGAGAGGGTGTTCAACGGCAAATTATTGACTATTTTTTGCAATGCATCAAATTGTTTGTCCAGTCTTGTGAAACAGATGGAAGTGGACATTGCCGGCTTTGCCCTGGCGCAGCATCGTGAAGGTGGCGGGCGCCGCGACGGGCGCCTCGGATTCGACATACAGCAAGCCGTCCGGCGCAAGGGCCGCAGGCAACTCATCCCACAATTTGTCGAGCCATTCCTGTCCGAACGGAGGGTCGAGCAGCACGAGATCGAAAGGGGTCTCGTTGAGACGGTGCAGAACCACGCGAGCGTCGCCGGCATGGATGCGTACCTGCATGGCGCCAAGTTTATTGCGCAGTTCGCGCAGCGCAGCGACGGCGTGCGGATTGCTTTCGACCATCTGCACATGGCCGGCGCCGCGCGAAGCGGCCTCGAAGCCGAGGGCGCCCGACCCGGCGAACAGGTCGAGCACGCGCTTTCCGCTGAAATCGCCGCCCCAGAAATGCTGCAGCCAGTTGAAGAGGGTTTCGCGCACACGATCCGGAGTGGGGCGCAGGCCCACCGCGTCGATCACCGGGATTGGAGTGCGCCGGTAATCACCGCCTACAATACGGATAGCGTGTTTCTTCATGATGGTCGGGGCGTGGTGCTTTCGGTCAGTCAAACAAGTTCGGGAACCAATTTTCGGGTAGTGTAAAACGTATGTTCAGTTTCTTTAAACGCAAGAAGTCTGCCGACGAGGCCGCGCCTCGGCACGATGAGGGCGTTCAGGCTTCGGATGAAGCCATCGACGCCCCGGCGCCCGAGCCCCAGGCGCCCGAGCCTGTGCAGCCCCAGACGCCGGAGCCTCCCGTTGCCGAGACCGCATCAGTCCAGCGGTTGGCCGAGGCCGATGAAACGCCCGACACGGTGGAGGCTGCCGAGCCGATGCCCGAGCTGGCTGCCGAGGTCTTGCCGGGCAGCGCGCCGCTCGCCCCGGAGGCGCCCGCTCCGGTCCAGTCCGCAGCCCCGGCGGCGGAGGCCCCCCCCGCTGCCAAGTCGTCCTGGCTTGCCAGGCTCAAGAGCGGTCTGGCGCGGACCGGGCAAAGCATAGGCGGCCTGTTCGTCGGCGTGAAGGTTGACGAGGACTTGTTCGAAGAGCTCGAAACGGCGCTCATCATGGCCGATGCCGGCATGGAGGCAACCGAGAAGCTTCTGGCCGCATTGCGCATCAAGGTGCGCAAAGAGCGCCTGGAGAATCCCGCCCAGGTCAAGGCCGCCCTGCGCGACATCCTGGCCGAGCACCTCGCTCCGCTCGAGAAGGCTTTTCCCGTGGGGCGGGCGTCGCCGCTGGTCGTGATGATCGCGGGCGTGAACGGCGCCGGCAAGACGACCTCCATAGGCAAGCTTGCCCATGCCTTCCAGCGCCAGGGCGAGAAAGTCCTGCTGGCCGCGGGCGATACCTTCAGGGCGGCTGCGCGCGAGCAGCTCATCGCCTGGGGCGAGCGCAACAACGTCTCGGTGATCGCGCAGGATGGCGGGGACCCGGCAGCGGTGGCATTCGATGCGGTCAACGCCGGCCGGGCCCGGGGCGCAACCGTCGTGATGGTGGATACGGCGGGGCGCCTCCCCACCCAATTGCATCTCATGGAAGAGCTCAAGAAAGTCAGGCGCGTCATCGGCAAGGCCGACAGCTCGGCGCCGCACGAAGTCCTGTTGGTCGTCGATGGCAATACCGGCCAGAACGCATTGGCCCAGATCCGCGCGTTCGATGCGGCGATCAATCTGACCGGCCTGGTCGTGACCAAATTGGATGGCACGGCAAAAGGGGGCACGCTGGCGGCCGTTGCTGCGGGAAGTCAGGGGGTGCGTCCCGTGCCGGTGTACTGGATCGGGGTGGGCGAAGGCATGGAAGACCTGCAGCCCTTTGTGGCCCGCGAATTCGCCGCCGCCATGGTGGGCGACTGAGCCGTAACCGTTTCAGTCGCGCAGCTCACCCTGCTTGCGCAACTGCCTGAAGAGCTCCTGCGCCTGGGCGCGGTGGTGCTGTTGCATGGCGCGTAGCCAGCCCACCGCGAACCACACTTGCGGCTGCTTGTCGGTCAGGGGCAGGTAATAGGCCTCGGCAATGTAATCGTCATTGAGATTGCCCAGGGTGTCCTGGATCGACGAGAGCTGCGTGCGCAGGGGGGCAAGTTCGGAGCGGCTCAGCAGGCTTGCCAGGAAATCCACGCAGTAGCGCAGGTTCTTGACCTCCTTGCGCAGGTCGTGCTGTGCCTCGATTGCGAGCTCGGTGAATCCGCTGCCGGCTTTCGCAATACGCTTGAGCCAGCGGTTCAGTCTCTTGACCATGGCCGGGCGCAATGCCGGCATGTCGTGCGTGGGCGCAGCGGCGTCCTCGGCCGTGGGGGCTGGCGCCGTTTGCGCCGCATCGTTCATCAACACCAGGTCGCGCAGCACATGCAAGAGCGCTTGCTGGAAGCCTGGAGCGGCCGCCGCGGCCGCCGGATCAGCGTGAGCCTCATGAGGCCGCCGCGGCCTGCGATATTCCGGCAGACCGTCTGCCTTGATGCGGGGTTCGACAGTCAGGCGCGTGATGTCGGCGTCGCGCGACCCTCCGAAAATGGCGAAGCCGGCCTTCAGCTGTTCCTGATCGGCCGGGTCGGGCGGAGCCATCCAGGGTTTGAAGAGCCGCCAGCACGAGCGCAAGCGGCGTATGCCGACCCGCAACTGGTGGATGTATTCCATGTGGGTGCTTTTGCCGGCCCGGGCGGTGTCCACGCCGGCCGCGAAAGCGGCGTTTTGAACAACTTGCGCCAGGCATTCGTTGGCGCAGAGCTGGTAGGCGTCGGCAATGGACATCTTGCCCTTGAGCGTGATTTCCCGGGCACGGCGGGCCGGCCACACTTCGTCGGCAAGGCGCCTTGCGGTTTTCCCCGGGGCAGGCGTGTCGTGAGCCAGGCTTGCCAGCCGGTCGCCGCGCTCGGCTTTGCTGCGCAGGTCCAGGACCAGGCCGTAGCGTTGCAGCCACTGCTCACCCAGTTCGAACATTGCCTTGGGGCTGCCCGACACCAGTTCGAACTCCACTTCGTCGATCGGCAGTTCATGGCGCCCGGCGAGTATGACGCCGCGGTCGTAAGCGATTTCAACGAGCCCGTCGGGCATTTCCTGTTGCAGGATGAGGCGGCTGACGCGGGTTTCGTAGCGCAGGACAAGTGGCTGGGCAAGCTGGCGCAGAACCTCCTGGATGGGGGTGCCGTCGTACAGCCATAAGTCCAGCGAGGGTTCGGGGCGTATGTGGTTGAACTCGAGGCGGGACAACGCGTCCGACCCCGGCGCCTTGAGGGTCTGAACCCAGCGGCGTCCCTCTTTGCGCAGGCGCAGCGCGATGCCGGCCTTGGCCAGTTCACGGCTGGCCGTGTCGTAGTAGCGCGCGTTCAATGTGACGCGCCTGCCTCCGGCGGCCCGCAGCGTTTTTTCGATGTCGGTGTGCGCGCCGTCAGGGACGTGCAATTTCAATTCGCGTTCGATCATGGCCATCGGGGGGAGTGAGCATGGCGCATCGTAGCGCAGACTGGCGAGGCTTCGCCATGATTTTGCGCAACTCCGGCGCGTTTTCATGTCGTAAATATGTAATATATACAATGATTTGCGGCATTTTTGTGGCGGGTGTCGCGGCCCCAGGGGCATGGGGGGCGAGTCGACTGGGACAAGGCATGGCCATTCAGGCGACAATATCGCGGTTTGCCTTCCGGGCACGCGTTAAAATGACGCAACTTCAACAGAGATCATCATCATGAGCAATCATCCCGAAGCGCCGGCGCTGGCCGACGAAACCTACGATATTTCGCCTGTTCCGGAAATCGTCGCCGAGTTGCGTGCCGGGCGCATGGTCATTCTGGTCGACGAGGAAGATCGCGAGAACGAAGGTGATCTGCTCATGGCAGCGCAGTTCGTCACGCCCGAGGCCATCAATTTCATGGTGACCCACGGTCGCGGCCTGGTCTGCCTGACCCTGACCGAAGAGCGTTGCCGCCAGCTCGAGCTGCCGCTCATGGCCACCCGCAACGGTGCCCGCTTCGGCACCAATTTCACGCAGTCCATCGAGGCGGCGGAGGGCGTCGAGACCGGCATTTCGGCGGCAGATCGCGCCCGGACCATCCAGGTTGCGGTGGCCCGTGACGCCAAGCCGTCCGACCTCGTGCAGCCCGGCCATATTTTCCCCTTGCAGGCGGTGCGTGGCGGGGTGCTCGTCAGGGCCGGCCATACCGAGGCCGGCTGCGATCTGACTGCTCTGGCTGGGCTGACGCCGGCGGCCGTCATCTGCGAAATCCTCAAACCCGACGGCACCATGGCGCGCCTGCCGGACCTCAAGGTCTTCGCGCGCGAACATGGCCTGAAGATCGGCACCATTGCCGACCTCATCCAGTACCGCAGCGAGCACGAATCCATGGTCGAGCGCGTCGCCGAGCGCACGATGCAGACGCCCTGGGGCGAGTTCCATGCCGTGGCTTATCGCGATCTGTCCTCCGGCGAGCCGCATCTGGCGCTGACGCGCGGAACCATCACGCCCACGGTCGAGACGCTGGTGCGCGTGCACGAGCCCACCACCATGCTGGACATCTTGTCCGCCGATGCCACCGAGCATAGCTGGACAGTGTCCAGCGCCATGAAGGCCATTGCCGAGGCGCCCTCCGGTGTGCTGGTGCTGCTCAATTGCCAAGGCTCCTCGGAACTCCTCTTCAATCAGTTTGCCGCCTGGGACAAGCCGCGAGGCAATGAACACCGCGGGCAGGGCAACCGTTTCGACCTGCGCACCTATGGCATCGGCGCGCAGATCCTGCGCGATCTCAATGTAGGGCACGCCCGCCTGCTGGCACGGCCCAGAAAAATGCCGAGCATGGCGGGTTTTTCCCTGACCATAACGGGTTACGATAGTGAACCTTCGTCCAACGCTCTATAGGAATCGGCTATGAACCCTTATACCTTGACCCCCGACCTCAATGGCGAGGGCTTGCACATCGGGATCGTGCGGTCCCGCTTCAACGAGGCCATCGGCCTGGCCGAACTCGACGCTTGCCTGGCCGAGCTGGCCGAGCTTGGGGTCGATGAGCGCGACGTCATGGTGGTGACGGTCCCCGGCGCCCTCGAGATGGGAGCCGTGCTGGCCCAGATGGCCGAGACGTACGAATTCGACGCCCTGATTGCTCTGGGCGCGGTCATTCGTGGCGAAACCTACCATTTCGAACTGGTCAGCAACGAGAGCGCCGCGGCGATCACCCGCGTGTCGCTGGAGACCCGCATCCCGGTCGCCAATGGCGTGCTCACCACGGATACCGACGAACAGGCCGAGGTCCGGGCCGAGGGCAAAGGCCGCGATTGTGCGCGAGCCGCTGTCGAAATGGCCAATCTGGTCGCGGCGCTCGAGCCGGAATCAGACGACGAAGACGACGAGGACGAAGATTTTGACGAAGAGTAAGCCGCAAGGGGGCTCACCCCGTCCCAACCCGCGCAGCGCGCGCCGGCGCGCGCGCGAGTTCGCCCTTCAGGGCGTCTATGCGTGGTTGTTGCGTGGCGACGATGGCCTGCAGGAAGCCGGGGCCATCGACGCGCATATTCGCGACAACGAAGAATTCCCCGATGCCGATGCGGCCTGGTTCAAGACCTTGCTGCATGGCGTGCTGCGCGAAGCCGCCGACCTGCGCGTGCGTTTCACCCCTTATATCGATCGGCCGCTGTCCGAGCTTTCCCCCATCGAACACGGCATTCTGCTTATCGGAAGCTACGAGCTCATCCATCACCTCGAGGTGCCTTACAAGGTCGCCATCAACGAGGCTGTAGAGCTGGCCAAGTCTTTTGGCGGCACCGATGGCTTCAAATTCGTCAATGGCGTGCTCGACAAGCTGGCCAGCGACGTACGGCCGGACGAAGTCCAGGCGGGCGGCGTGCGCCGCCAGTAGAGGCCGCGAGGGCCACTTGGCAAACGAATTCGATCTCATCGAGCAGTATTTTTCCAGGCCCGTCCCTGAGCACTTTCTTGGCGTCGGGGACGACTGCGCCTTGTTGCCGGTCGATGCCGGTCGGCAACTGGCGGTCAGCACCGACCTGCTCCTGGAAGGGCGGCATTTCTTCTCCGATGTCGATCCCGCATCCTTGGGCCACAAGGCGCTGGCGGTCAATTTGTCCGACCTTGCCGCCATGGGGGCGGAGCCCCTGGCCTGTCTGCTCAGCATTTCCCTGCCTGGCATCGATCATGCGTGGCTGAAGGCTTTCTCAGACAGCTTTCACGCCCTGGCCGCTGCGTCCTCGTGCCCGCTGGTTGGCGGGGATACCACGCGCAGCGTATCGGGCATTGTCTTGTCCGTGACCGTGCTTGGTCAGGTTGATCCGGCTCTGGCCTTGCGCCGCGCGGCCGCGCGTCCCGGCGACGATATCTGGATTACCGGCCGGCTTGGCGCGGCGGATGTGGCCTTGCGTCTGTTGCAGGGGCGGCTGCCTTCCGATCCCGCTTTGCTTGGCGCCACCCGGGCCGCCCTGGAGTGGCCGCAGCCGCCGTTGGTATTTGCGCAAAGACTGCCTGGGCTGGCCCATGCGGCCCTCGATATTTCCGATGGCTTGCTTCAGGATCTGCGGCATATCCTCAAGGCGAGCCGCTGCGGGGCCGAACTGGATTACGGCGCCTTGCCGGTGCATCCCGCCCTGGCGCCGCTGGACGAAGGCTTGCGGCGCGAAGCTGTGCTGTCCGGAGGCGACGTCTACCAACTGTGTTTTACGGCCGATCCGCGGATGCGTGAGCGCATCGTCGAACTGGCGGCGCAGACCGGCACTGAACTCGCACGCGTGGGACGCATCGTCAGCGGCCAGGGGCTCGTGCTGCGGGACGCCGGCGGACAGCCGATCGACGCCCTGGGCGGCGGTTATGATCATTTCGGCTGAAAAGCCGATACACCAACAGGATTTGGCCAATACCTCATGAACGACATTGCTTCTGACGCCCCAGGCCCTGTATCGCCCACGCCCTCATTGCGATGGATGCTCGGATCTCTCGATCGCGTCGTTGCGCTGGGGTTCGGCAGCGGCCTGATCCGGCCCGCGCCGGGCACCTGGGGAACCCTGTTTGCCTGGCTGGTCTGGTCGGTGGGCTTGTCGCGCCTTCCGGACGTGAGCATCGCCATCCTGCTGCCCGTATTGTTTGCCTACGGTTGCTGGGCGTGTGACCGTGCGGGCAAAGCGCTGGGCCGTCCGGACGCCGGTTGCATGGTCTGGGATGAATGCGTGGCATTCTGGCTGGTCTTGTGGCTCACGCCCTCCACGATCTGGGCGCAGGCGGTCGCGTTTGCCGTCTTCCGTTTCTTCGACATCCTCAAGCCGCCGCCCGTGCGGTATTTCGATGCACGGCTCAAGAACGGTTTTGGGGTGATGTGGGATGACCTGCTGGCCGCTGGGTACAGCCTGCTTGTCATGGCGATACTGGTGCGTTTTGGAGCGTTTCTATGAGCGAGGCAACAATGGCGCTGGCGGCAGAGCTGGGGAAGCAACTGCTTGCCCGAAGCTGGATGATGGCATGCGCCGAATCCTGCACCGGAGGCCTGCTGGCTGCGGCCGTGACGGACATTGCCGGTTCAAGCGATTGGTTCGATCGCGGCTTCGTGACCTACAGCAATGCAGCCAAGATCGAGTTGTTGGGCGTGGCGCCCGACACGCTCGAGCATTTCGGGGCGGTAAGCGAGGAAACCGCCATGGAAATGGCGGCGGGAGCGCTGTCGGTCAGCCATCAGGCGCAGTTTGCCATTTCCTCGACGGGCATTGCCGGCCCCGGGGGCGCCACGCCGGGCAAGCCGGTGGGCATGGTGTGCTTCGGGTTTGCGCAGCGCGTCGGCAGCGGGCTGACCACACGGGCCCAGACGCGCATCTTCCAGGGGGACCGTCACCAGGTGCGCGCCGCTTCCGTGGCATTCGCCCTGGAAACGGCGCTGGGGCTCATTTCGCTGCGTTGATCGCATCGCGCGTCAGCATGGCCGCCTTGGCGGCCGCTTCGCGCCAATCGTCCCCGCCGCTGGCATAGAGAATGGCGCGGGAGGAATTGATCATCATGCCCAGGCCCTTGCTGTCGGCGCCCGCCTTCACGGTGGCGGGAATGTCGCCGCCTTGGGCGCCGATGCCCGGCACCAGCAGCGGCATGTCGCCGATGCGCGCCCGCACTTTCGCCAATTCTTCGGGAAAAGTCGCGCCCACCACCAGGGCGCATTGACCATTGCGATTCCAGCGATCGGCCACGAGGCCGGCCACGTGCAGATAGAGCGGTACGCCGCTGGATGATTCGATGAACTGCAGATCCGATCCGCCCTTGTTGGACGTTCTGCACAATACGATCACGCCTTTGTCCGACCAGGACAGATAGGGCTCCACCGAATCGAATCCCAGGTATGGGTTCACGGTGACCGCATCGGCCTGATAGCGGCCGAAGGCCTCCTGCGCATACTGTTCGGCCGTCGAGCCGATGTCGCCGCGTTTGGCGTCCAGCACGACGGGCAGGCGAGGGTAGCGTTCGCGCACATAGGACAGCAGGTCTTCGAGCTGCCGCTCTGCGCCCTGGGCCGAAAAGTAGGCGATCTGGGGCTTGATGCCGCACACGAACGGAGCGGTGGCATCGACGATGGATCGGCAGAATTCAAAGATGGCGTCGGGGCGACCCTGCAACTCGGCTGGAAAGCGCTGGGGATCGGGGTCGAGGCCGACCATCAGCATCGAGTTTGCATGGGCCCAGGCCTGTTCGAGTTTTTCGGTGAATGTCATAAGCGTGATGCGTAGGGTACGTGAAGGCCAGGAGGCCAGTCACTGCGATTGTACGGGTTGCGTGTCCGGCATGGGGTCAGCCGGGAAGTTTTTCGACGATGGCCGCCAGCCATACGATGATGGCCAACACAATGGACAGCATGACCGCCGCGCTGCCCAGGTCTTTGGCGCGGCCGATCATGGGGTGGTGGTCGAGCGTGACGGCGTCGGCCACGGCTTCCAGGGCCGAGTTGAGGATCTCGACGATCAGGACGAAGACGATGGCGGCGATCAGGACGGCGCGTTCGAGGGCGGACGAGCCCAGCCACAACGCCGCCGGCACCAGCACGACCGCCAGCGCGAGCTCTTGCCGGAAGGCGGCTTCGTGCCGCAGTGCGGCGCCCAGGCCTTGCAGCGAATAGCGCAGGGCATTGGCCAGGCGTTTCAGCCCACCCTTGCTTTTGAAAGGAGAGTGCGGTTCGTTCATGCGTCGTGATGTGCGGTGTCTGTCGTGTCAGAGCGCATTGTAATGGACCCATGAAAAAAGCCTCCGGAATGACTCCGGAGGCTTGCTTGGGCATCGAGGGTGCCGCGAGGCACCCTTTGGGCAGGTCTGTTAGAAGCCGCCCATGCCGCCCATACCACCCATGCCGCCCATGTCGGGCATGCCGGCGGCGGGCTTGTCCTCGACGATCTCGGCCACGGCGGCTTCGGTCGTGAGGAGCAGGCTGGCCACGGAAGCGGCGTTCTGCAGTGCGGTGCGGGTCACCTTGGTGGGATCCAGCACGCCCTGTTCGACCAGGTCGCCGTATTCGCCGGTGGCCGCGTTGTAGCCGAAGTTGCCCTTGCCGTTCATGACGGCATTGACGACGACGCTGGGCTCATCGCCCGCGTTGGCCACGATGGTGCGCAGAGGAGCCTCGACAGCGCGCAGGACCAGCTTGACGCCGGCGTCCTGATCGATGTTGTCGCCCTTGACGTTGGCAATGGCGGCCTTGGCGCGGATCAGTGCCACACCGCCGCCAGGGACGATGCCTTCTTCGACGGCGGCACGGGTGGCGTGCAGCGCGTCTTCGACACGGGCCTTCTTCTCTTTCATTTCGACTTCGGTGGCCGCACCGACGCGGATCACTGCCACACCGCCGGCCAGCTTGGCCACGCGCTCTTGCAGTTTTTCACGGTCGTAGTCGGACGTGGCTTCTTCGATCTGGACGCGGATCTGCTTGACGCGTGCTTCGATCGACTTGGTGTCGCCGGCGCCGTCGATGATGATGGTGTTCTCTTTGCCGACTTCGATACGCTTGGCCTGGCCGAGCTGGTCGAGCGAGGCTTTTTCGAGCGAACCGCCGGTTTCCTCGGAGATCACGACGCCGCCGGTCAGGATGGCGATGTCTTCGAGCATGGCCTTGCGGCGGTCACCGAAGCCAGGCGCCTTGACGGCGGTGGTCTTGAGGATGCCGCGGATGTTGTTCACGACCAGCGTGGCCAGGGCTTCGCCTTCCACGTCTTCTGCAACGATGAGCAGGGGACGGCTGGACTTGGCGACTTGCTCCAGCACGGGCAGCAGGTCACGGATGTTGCTGATCTTCTTGTCGAAGATCAGGACGAAGGGGTCGTCCAGAACGGCGACTTGCTTGTCCTGGTTGTTGATGAAGTAGGGCGACAGGTAGCCGCGGTCGAACTGCATGCCTTCGACGACGTCCAGTTCGTTTTCGAGCGACTTGCCGTCTTCGACGGTGATGACGCCTTCCTTGCCGACCTTGTCCATGGCGTTGGCGATGATCTCACCGATGGAGGTGTCGCTGTTGGCCGAGATGGAGCCGACCTGGGCGATTTCCTTGCTGGTCGTGCAGGGCTTGGAGAGCTTCTTGAGCTCGTCGACGGCCACGGCGACGGCCTTGTCGATGCCGCGCTTGAGGTCCATGGGGTTGATGCCGGCGGCGACGTACTTGAGGCCTTCCTCGACGATGGCCTGGGCCAGCACCGTGGCGGTGGTGGTACCGTCACCGGCGTTGTCGGAGGTCTTGGAAGCGACTTCCTTGACGAGCTGGGCGCCGATGTTCTCGAACTTGTCCTTCAGTTCGATTTCCTTGGCCACCGAGACACCGTCCTTGGTGACGGTGGGGGCGCCGAACGAGCGGTCCAGCACGACATTGCGGCCCTTGGGACCGAGCGTGGTCTTGACGGCATTGGCCAGGGTGTTCACGCCGCGGACGATGCGGGTACGGGCATCGTCGCCGAAAAATACTTGCTTAGCAGCCATTCTTGTATTCCTTGCTTGATTCGTGTCGGGTGATGATTACTGAATGACGGCGAGGATTTCGTCCTCGCGGATGACGAGCAGTTCTTCGCCATCGACTTTCACGGACTGGCCGGCGTACTTGCCGAACAGAACCTTGTCGCCGGCCTTGACGTCGACGGGCAGGATCTTGCCGTCTTCGGTCTTCTTGCCAGGACCGACGGCGATGACTTCGCCTTGGTCGGGCTTCTCAGCGGCGCTTTCGGGGATGACGATGCCCGAGGCGGTGGTACGCTCGTTGTCCAGGCGTTTGACGATCACGCGATCGTGCAAAGGACGCAGTGCCATGAAGGAACTCCTGTAATCAGATGAAAAGTAGACGGTTCGTGCGTGGGGTGAGCTGTTAGCACTCGTCCCCCTCGAGTGCTAATTATAAGGACGAAGCCGGATAGTTCAAGTGCTGGGGTCCAGCTTGTTACATTTGGCGGCGTGTCCCCCGGTTGAAGGCATTCAGGCCGTCGGCTAATCGTTCGGTGCGTCTGGCCATGTTGTGCACTGTGCTGGCGAGTTGCTCAACAGCACTTTGGTTTTCCACGGTCATGCGATCAATTTCGATCACGGCTCTGCTCAATTGGGTCACGCCGACACTCTGTTCGCTTGCCGACATGGAAATTTCCGACATCAACGAGTCAATGTGATGTACCCGCTGAACAATGTCTTTCATGTTGCGGTCGGCCTCTTCGGTCTGGCGGACACCGTTGGCGCTGGTCTGAACGCTTTGGTCGACCAGTCGCCGGATTTCGGTGGCGGCTTCTGCGCTACGCTGCGCCAGGCTGCGCACTTCGCCCGCAACCACGGCGAATCCCCGGCCGGCGTTACCTGCTCTGGCTGCTTCGACGGCGGCGTTCAGTGCGAGTAGATTGGTTTGCGATGCGATGCTGTCGATCAGACGGTTCATTTCAGCAATCTGCTCGTTATAGCGCGCGATCTCTTTGATGGTGCCTAGAACCTTGTCCAATGCCTCGCTTCCCGCAGTGACGGCCACGCTCGCGCCGGTGGTCATTTCACGAACGTTCTTGATGGTGGTGGCCCCTTGTTCCACCGAGGCGGCGATCTAATGTGCGGTGGCTGTAACCTCCCGGAGGTGGGCAGAGGTCTGTTCAGTCCGTGTCTTGAGGGCTTCGTTGTTTTGCAGGGCCAGCTGATTGTTGTGCTGCATACCCTGTATCTGTGTTGCCACATCACCGATCAATGCGCGTAAATTAAGACCGGACTGGTTGATCGCGCGGGCTGTCATCCCGATTTCGTCCACGCGGTTCGGGGATATGCTGGGGGCCACTTGCCCGGAGGCAACGTCGGTCGCCTGTCGCCGCAGCTGAGATAATGGACGTGCGATGCGTGCTTCCAGCCACGCGGTGCCGACAAGTGCCGTCAGCACAGGCGTCAGGGCGAGTGCCCATGTCGGAGCGCCCGCCAGCACTGAAGCAATGCAGGCGAGTGCCATCCCCCCGAGAGCAAGACGTATACGCCAGCGCACGGGCAGTACCTGCCCAATACGGAGCCAGGCGAACAAGCCCTTGCGAACGATCAATCCTTGGTGAAATGCGTATTTGCGTTGGGCGCGACCTTCCCGGAAATCACGGTAAATAGACTCGGCGGCATTGGTTTCGTGAGATTCGGGCCGGGTACGTACCGACATATAACCCACGACGTCGCCGCCGCTACGGATGGGCGTCACGTTGGCTCTTACCCAGTAATGCTCGCTGCCGTTGGCGCGTCGGTTCTTGACAAGGGCACTCCAGGTGCTACCCCCTTTGAGGGTTGCCCATAGGTCGGCAAATGCTTCTTTGGGCATGTCCGGGTGACGCACGATGTTGTGCGGTTTCCCCTGCATGTCCTCGAGGGAGTAGCCGCTGACGTCGAGAAAAGCAGAGTTGGCATAGCTGACATAACTCTGGGTGTCGGTGACTGACATCAGCGTGGCGTCTACCGGGTAATCGAACTCCTGCGTCGAGGATGTGGCCAGATCATTTGAAAAGTCTCGGTGAGTCTTCATGGAAGCGGTAAGTCGTCATGGAAGGACAGGAGATTAAGCCGTTGGTGTTACGTGAGCGGCATTTCCAAGCTTACTGGCAATTGACATCCGTGGCTGGCAGCAGGCATTCGCCCGCGACATAGGCTTTTCTCCAGCGCGTGATGAGGATGCGCTCGAACAGGTCCGCGTCTTTGTGGAAGGGATCCGATTCGATGAATCGCCGGGCCTCCTCGCGCGTGTCCACGTCCAGCACATAGAGCCCGCCGCCCAGGTCCTTGCCGGCGTCGTCCAGTTTTGCGCCGCAGGCGAGCAGCAAAGAACGATGTTCCTCCAGGAACTGCAGGTGTTTTGCGCGATGCTGCTGGCGCACGGCCTCGTGGCCGGGCTTGTCGAATGTCTCGATGATGTAGGGCATGGCTTACACCGTTGCGATCGGGGTGACTGGCGAGCCCACCGCGCCGGGCAGGTAGAGCGGGGGGGCAGTGAGGAAGAAGCGATTGCGCTTGTTCGCGCGCAGCCACCGCGCCAGCGGGGTGAGGTGCCAGAGCTCCGCCAGCGGAATCCCCAGCTTGAACATGCAGTGGTGGTGCAGCGGCAGCACGGCGCAGCAGACGTTGGGCAGGCAGGCGGGGTGCGTTTCGACGGCGTAGTTGTCCGCCGCAATCGCCACGATGCCGGAGTCGGTGACCCATTGGTGCAGCCGGGTGTCCGTGCCGTCCAGCGAGGTGCACAGATTGTGGACCACGTCCGGATCGGGGTTGCGGTTCATCTCGAGCAGGCACTGGGCGAATTCGGTGTGCAGTACGAGGATGTCGCCGCGCTCGATTTCGACCCCGTCTTTTTCCAGGATGCGCATAAGGTCGTCGTAGCCCACCTGTTTGGCTTCGCGGCCGTAGTGCGCTGCGAGATCGACCATCACGCCCCGTCCCTGCATGCCCTTGGTCGCCAGCGGCGTGACGTCGAGCGCTTTGGCATTGGGCTGCTTGAGGCCGGTCAAGGACTCCTGGAACCCATTCTTTTCGTCGTAATCCATCAGGCCTTCGATGTCCTTGTTGGGACGAAAGCCGTTGTAGTACACACGTTCAGCGTGGCCATCGCCGTCGGCGTCGAACAGCGCCCCCACATGCCCCAACCCGTCCCATTGCGTGGAATATTGCAGGCTCATCGTGACCTTGTCGTCGCTGAGCACGTCGATGGCGCCCGGATTGAAGCGGGCCAGCGGGAAGTTGGTGTACAGCATTCCTTCGCGTTCGGTCGGGGCCAGCACCGGCGGATGGCGGCGCACATTCAGCACGTTGCCGCCCGGAAAATCCAGAGGCAGGGACAGGCTGAATGTCAGCCCTTCTACAATTTCAGCCGCAGCCTGCTTCACTTTTTCGGGGGTAAGCCAGTTCAGGCGCCCCAACTGATCATCCGGACCAAAATCCCCCCAATTGGAGCCTTCTGGTCGATTTTTCCACCGCATAACCACTCCCGATGCCTTGATGCGTCATTGAAAAGTGCAATTCTTCATTTCTGATTGCACCCTAAAATTATCTCATATAGAATAATCTTATCATGGATGTGAAAACAGCCTCTCGCGTATTTGAAGTTCTGAACCTGTTTGCCGAGGTCAGAAAGCCGCTGATATACAGCGATATCGCCCGCATGCTCGACATTCCCCTGTCGAGCTGCCACGCGTTGCTCAAGACCATGGTTTCTCACGGGTACCTGTATGCGCCCGGTGTCCGCGCAGGGTATTACCCGACCCAGAGGCTGTTGCACGTCGCGCAGGCGATCTGCTCCATGGACCCACTCATCAGCATGTTTGCGCCGCTATTGGTGCAACTGCGCGACCAGACGCGCGAAACCGCGGTCCTGGCAAAGCTGGCCGGCGACCAGGTCGTTTACCTGAGCGTCATGGAATCGAATCAGACCATCCGCTACAGCCATGAGCCGGGCGGTTTCAAGTCGCTGCATGCCACGGCGTCGGGCAAAGCCCTGCTGGCGGCATTGCCTGATGGCGACCGGAAAAAATTGCTGGATTGCTACAAAGCCTGGGAACGCATCACCGACCGCACGATTTGCAGTCGGGCCGAGCTGGAGGCCGACATCCAGAATGGGGTGCATCGCGGCTGGCAGCACTCGTTCGGAGAGAACGTGAATGACGTGGCCGCCGTGGCGCGGGGTTTCATGATCAATGGCGAAGCGTTCTGTTTTGTCGTGGCGGGTCCGTTGACGCGGGTCATGAGCAACGAGGAAGCCATCGCGCGCGCCATCGAGCAGGTTGAGTCGAGTATTCCCGCAGAATTGTTGTCACCGTTGAAAAAGTAGTTTTGTTGCATCCCGCCTGGAGGGGGAGTTGTTTATGAAGTCCTTGAAGAAAGTCGCATTGAACCTGGTCGCCGGCGCAGGTATTGGCCTGTGTGCCGCCACGGCTTTGGCCACCCCTTATCCGGAAAAACCGATCCGGGTCGTGCTGCCCTTTGCCGCCGGCGGTCCGACGGATGCCATCGGTCGCGTGGTGGCCAATCAGATGAGCAAAGAGCTGGGCCAGCCTTTGGTCATCGAAACCCGGCCGGGCGCCAGCGGGACCATCGGCGCCGCCGAAATCGCGCGGACGAAGCCGGACGGATACAGCATCCTGATGAACGCATCGGTCCAGGTCATCTACCCGGGCATGTTCAACAAGCTGAACTTCGATCCGATGGGCGATTTCACGCCCATCGGTGTGCTGGGCACGGTGCCCATGGTTGCGGTGGTGCCAGCCGACTCGAAATTCGCCACCTTCAAGGCATTGGTGGACTTCGCCAAGGCCAATCCGGATGGCGTCACCTTCGCTTCGCCGGGCAAGGCCACCTTGCCGCATCTGGTCGGTGAGTTCGTGAATCTGGAAGCCAAGACGAAAATGGTGCACGTCGGCTACAAGGGCACGGGGCCGGCCCTGACCGATGTGGCAGGCGGCCACGTCGACCTGTTCTATGCGCCGCTGGCTCCCGCCCTTCCCCTGATCCAAAGCGGCAAGATCAAGCCTTTGGCGGTGTCGACCAAGCAGCGTATCCCTGAATTGCCCGAGGTGCCCAGCATCGCCGAGTCGCTGAACAGCGATTTCGACGTTGTGACCTGGTATGGCATGTGGGCCCCCAAGGGCACGCCCGACGATGTCGTCCAGAAGCTGAATGCCGCGATGGTCAATGCATCCAAGGCGAAGGATGTGGCCGAGGTGCTCAAGGGCCAAGGTACGACGGCCAGCAATCTGGATGCGGCCCAGACAAAGGCATTTGGCGAGGCCGAGAACGTCAAGTGGTTGAAAGTAATGAAGGACGCCAATATCCAGGCGGACTGATTTCAGACTGATCTGTCGAAAATGACCCCCACGTTCCGGTCGGCGTGGGGGTCGTTCATTTGGGCCGCGGTCGGGCGTTCAGGCGGCGTCTGCTCCGTGAGCGATAAAATTGACGCAATTCAATCATACAGGCGCAAGCAATGTTTCCGACACGACTCACCGATGGCTATCAATCTTTTCTGCATGGGCGGCTTCAACAGGAGCGCGCACGCTATCAGGAGTTGGCTCAGAAAGGGCAGCATCCCGAAATCATGATCATCGGCTGCGGCGACTCCCGAGTCGCCCCCGAAACGATTTTCGATGCCGGTCCGGGCGAGATGTTCGTGATCCGCAACATTGCCAATCTGGTGCCCCCGTGCGAGACGGATGTCTCGGATTCTTTCCACGGCACGAGCGCGGCGGTCGAGTTCGCGGTCAATGCGCTCCAGGTCAAGCACATCGTCGTGCTGGGGCATGCCAGTTGCGGGGGGGTGAAGGCCTTTGCCGATCAGGCGCCGCCACTGAGCAAGCGGGACTTCATCGGCAAATGGATGTCCCAGATCGCACCGGTGGCTGAACGACTTGGGCCAGCCCCGGCCGATGACAGGGCCGGCTGGATCCGCCGCCTGGAGTGGTCGGTCGTTGAGCACAGCATGAGCAATCTGATGACTTTCCCGGCGGTTCGCGAGCGGGTGGAGGGCGGTCTGCTGCAGATCCACGGCGCCTATTTCGGCGTGGCCACCGGGCTTCTGTTCCTGCGCAATCCCGAAACCGGCCGATTCGAACCCGTCCAGGAATCCTGAGGTCCCTTCACACGCGCCCTGCCTGAAACGGGGCGCGTGCACAATGGACGCTCCGTGATCTACCAGCGGCGGTCGTCGTAGCGACCGCGATCATAGCGTTGTCCCCGGTCGCGATCGTCATGGCGAGGCCGTCGTCCGTCCCAGTGGCGGCGGGAGCCCCGGTCGTCATCCGTCAGGATATTGCCCAACAGGCCGCCGGCGGCGGCTCCGCCCAGCATGTAGACAGGGTCCCCATCCGAGACGATGGCTCCGGCAGCCGCGCCCAGGCCGGCGCCCACGACGGTGTTCGTCGTCCGGCGATCCTGGAAGCTTCCGCCGTAATAGCCGCCCCCCCGGTAGGGGCCGGCGCAGCCGGCTGCGGCCACGGCCAGCAGGCCGATCAGGCCGATACGTGCGAAAGTGCGATTCAATGTCATGGCGGTTTCTCCAGGCCGGCCATTTGCCGGCACCCATGACTTCAGCGTAATGAGCGTAAAGTGCCTGCGCAAGCGGCGTCGGCCCGTTCTGCATCCGATTGAAATAATCGTCCGGCGGACATGCGCCTTTGATACAGATCTGTAGGGATTGGATACGAAAACGAGCAGCGAAAAAGCCACACGTCCATGTCCCGATCAGCCTGCCGATGTCGGGCGAGGCCGGACATGTCCGGCGGCCTCGTTCGCGCGCTCTCGCGCGGTGGCAATGTCATCGGCATAGGCCAGCGCAACGCCCATGCGTCGACGCGGCGTGCCGTCCGGTTTGCCGAACAGCCGCAGTTCGGTGTGCGGGACACGCAGTGCGGCATCCACGCCTTCGTAGGTCAGGTCCTTGGCCTCGACGCCGGCATAGATGACGGCGCTGGCGCCGGGGCTGCGCAAGGCGGTATCCACCGGCAGTCCCAGGATGGCGCGGGCATGCAGTTCGAATTCGCTCTGCCATTGGCTGATCATGGTGACCATGCCGGTATCGTGGGGACGAGGACTCACCTCGCTGAACCACACCGTGTCGCCCTTGACGAAAAACTCGACGCCGAAAACCCCCTGGCCGCCCAGATTGGCCGTGATGGCCTGGGCGATGCGGCGGGCTTCTTCGAGCGCTGCGGGGCGCATGGGCTGGGGTTGCCAGCTTTCGACATAATCGCCTGCCACCTGGCGGTGCCCGATCGGGTCGCAGAAATGGGTTTCGACCTTGCCGTCGGCACCCAGCGCCCGGACGGTGAGCAGGGTGATCTCATAATCGAAATCCACGAAGCCCTCGACGATCACGCGCGCGAGATTGACGCGGCCTCCGGCCATGGCGTAGTCCCATGCCTTGGCGACGTCGTCAGGGCCGTCGATCTTGCTTTGTCCCTTGCCCGAACTGCTCATGACGGGCTTGACGACACAGGGATATCCGATGCCGCCGTCGATCGCGGCCCGGAGCTCTTCCAATGAGTCGCAGAAGGCATAGGCGCTGGTGGGCAAGCCCAGCGTTTCGGCGGCAACCCGGCGGATGCCTTCGCGGTCCATGGTGAGCCGCGTTGCGCGCGCGGTGGGAATGACGCGGGTGACTCCGGCCGCTTCGAGCTCCTCGAGCGCCGGAGTCGCGATGGCTTCAATCTCCGGCACGACCAGATCGGGCTTTTCTGTTTCGATCAGGCGTTTGAGCTGAGCGGCGTCGCTCATGGTGATCGTGCGGGCATGATGAGCCACCTGTTGCCCTGGCGCATTGTCGTAGCGGTCCACGGCGATGGTTTCCACGCCCAGGCGCTGTAAGGCGATCAGCACCTCCTTGCCGAGTTCGCCGGAGCCCAGCAGCATGACTCGGGTTGCGGAGGGGGAGAGAGGGGTTCCTAGGGTAGTCATTGGGGGACCATTCTTGCGGGATGAAAACTGGAATTTTACGCGGAAGGAATCTGACAGGATTGTCATATTGGCGACAGCATGGTGTCCCGGCCCGGCGGCGGCGACCAGCGGCGGCATCGGCGCGGACGCGCCCAGGAGCCGTTGACGCTGCGAATCGCGGGGCTGTATGTCGATCTGGTCAGCCGCCGAACGGCGAACGAGTTCCAGGAGGTGATGCAGTCCAACCTCGAGGAACTCGAACGCTTGCGGTCCATTGTCAATGACATGCTGTTTCTCGCCCGTGCCGACCAGGGCGCTGTGGCGACCGAGCGTATCCGGACCCCCGTGGTGCACGAAATCTCCAAGACCGTCGATTTCTTTGAGCTTATCTTGGACGAGTCGGGGAAAAGCATTCGGATAGAGGGTGATACCACCGCGGAGGCAGCCGTGGAAACGGCCCTGTTCAGGCGTGCCATGGCCAATCTGCTGCAGAATGCCATCGAGCATTCCCGGGAAGGCGGGTGTATCCGGGTGACGATCGAGCACCTTCCTGAGCAACTGTTGCGTATCGCCGTCAGCAATCCCAGTGATACGATCGAGCAAGAGCATCTGCCCCGTCTGTTTGATCGCTTCTACCGGGTGGATGCCGCCCGTCACAATCGCCAGACGCCCGGCCATGGCCTGGGATTGGCGATCGTCAAAGCCATCGTGCTCATGCACGGCGGGGTGGTGTTTGCCAACAGCCGCGAAGGCACGACCACCATAGGCTTCAGCATACCGCTCTGAACTTCAGCGAGGACCATCATGGCTGCACGTCTCGATCCCTACACTATTGCGCCGGCGCTGATGCGGGCCATGATTGAACTCGAAAAGGCCGTCAGCGGCAGCGGGCTGGAACACAGCCTGATCGAGCTCGTCAAGACCCGCGCTTCGCAGATCAATGGCTGCGCGTTCTGCCTGCACATGCATACGCGCGATGCCCGCGCGGCTGGCGAGTCCGAAGTCCGTTTGTATTTGTTGAATGCGTGGCGGGAGTCGTCTTTGTACACGCCGCGCGAGCGAGCCGCCCTGGCCTGGACCGAGGCGTTGACGCTCGTGTCCCATAGCCAGGCGCCGGATGCCGATTATGAATGGATGGCGTCGCAGTTCACCCCCGAAGAGCAGGTCAGGCTCACTCTGCTCATCACGACCATCAACGCGTGGAACCGCATCGCCATCGGTTTTCGGACACAACATCCGGTTGATGAACCATCGCTGCCCTGATCCGGAAAGCGTCGCGGTCTGCCCCATGATGGGGCGCGGCTGCGTAGTCATGGTGCGTGCGGGGCGCCGCCCGGGGGGTTGAACAGGGGCTGCCGGGCTGGCATGCCATTTGCTTCATGTAATAAGCGCCGACCTGCATGGTTGCGGTCGGCCCACTTTCAAGGAGCTAAAAATGGCCAAACCCGGCTTTACCTTCTTTGCCCGAGCTGCGGGGGTGTCCCTGGCATTGATCGCCGCCGGCACGCAGGCCCAGGCGGCCGAGCCTTCCGATTTTTCCTTGAGCGCCAACATGTCGCTGGCCAGCCAGTACCGTTATCGCGGATTGATGCAGACAGATGGTCGGCCGGCCATTCAGGGAGGTTTCGACCTGACCCACTCCAGCGGCTTCTACATTGGCAACTGGAACTCCACCATCAGTTGGCTGGGCGATTCCAGCCCCGACGTGTCCGCGCCCGTCGAGATGGATATCTATGGAGGCTATACGGCCAAAGTGTGGGGAGATCTCAGTGTGGACGTCGGCGTCCTGCATTACCACTACCCCGGTCGCTATCCCGACGGCTATACCAGCCCCAACACGACAGAAGGCTATGTGGGCTTCGGGTACGGGCCCGTCAAGTTCAAGTATTCCCATGCCTTCAGCGATCTGTTCGGCGTTCCGGGGAGCCGGCACAGCCAGTACTACGATTTGTCGGGAAGCTTTCCCACGGGAGTCTGGGGACTGGACCTGAACGCCCATGTGGGCTATCAGCAAGTCCGCAATCTGGATGACGGGGCGTACACGGACTGGTCGCTGGGCGTGAGCAAGACCTTCAATGACAAGTTCACCGTCGCACTGGCCTATGTGGATACCGATGCGAAACGATCGGTGTACACCAGCGCCCGGGGGCGCTACCTGGGCGGCGCCGCCGCAGTGTTGACGGTGACCGCCCGTTTCTAGGCGGGCATGGCGTTGGCCCGAGGCGGCTAGGCCTGGCTGGAGGGGCGGGAATCGGCCTGAGTGATGTAGCCGCCCGCCGGCACATCTTCAGTCAGCCACACATTGCCGCCGATCACGCAGCCGCGGCCCAAGGTTACGCGGCCGAGAATGGTTGCGCCCGCATAGATGACCACGTCGTCTTCGACGATCGGGTGGCGGGGCAGCCCCTTCTGCAAGTCGCCGCGTGCGTCGGTGGGGAAACGCTTTGCCCCCAGCGTGACGGCCTGGTAGATGCGCACCCGTTCGCCGATGATCGCGGTTTCGCCGATGACGACCCCCGTGCCGTGGTCGATGAAGAAGCTGCCGCCGATCTGGGCGCCGGGGTGGATGTCGATTCCGGTCTGGCTGTGGGCAAGCTCGGCGGAAATGCGCGCCAGCAACTGCAGGTCGTTCTTGTAGAGCTCGTGCGCGATGCGATGGTAGATCATGGCGAGTACGCCGGGGTAGCACAGCAGGACTTCGTCGACGCTGCGAGCCGCGGGGTCGCCGCGATAGGCGGCCACGACATCGCTGTCCAGCAGGGATCGAATGCGGGGCAGGGCCGCCGCCAAGGCGGCGATCGCGGCGACGGCCTTCTGCTCGATCTGCGCCTCGGTACATGGGTCCTGGCGATGGTGGTAACGCAGCTCGAGCCGGGCTTGGGCAAGAAGCCGATGCAGGGCGGATTCCAGCGTGTATCCGACGTAGTAGTCCTCTGCCTCGTGCCGAAGATCGGTTGGTCCCAGGCGCATCGGGAACAACGCGCATTTGAGGTCATCCATGATCTGCGCGATGGCGTCGCGCGAGGGGAATTCGCGCGATTCCGGCTCACGACTGCGGTTCTGGGAATCACGCCATTGCTGTCGGATGGCGCGAAGCGATTCGACGATGGGAGGAATATCGAAAACGGCCATGGACGGTTGTGCTCACATACTCGAACGGGAACAAGCCTAGGATCTTAACATCCCGTTTCTGGCGCGCTGTATCTCTTCGGGCGTGACCTGGGCGGCCCGTTCGATCAGGGCGGCCGCCTGGCTGTGAGCGTCATTGTCGTCATGCAGCTGGAAGACACTGACGGCCTGCACGAGCTCCAGGGCCTGTTCGTTCAGACTGTCCGCGGCGGCGGCGGACTGTTCGACCAGTGAGGCATTCTGCTGAGTGGCGTCGCTCAGTTGCATGACCGCTTCGTTGATCTGGGCCAGCCCCGAGGTCTGTTCGGCGGTTGCCGCGCTGATTTCCTGGATCAGGTCGGAAACGCTCTTGACGTGCGCGACGATGTCCTGCATCGCCGCCCTGGCGATATCGACCATCTGGCTTCCCGCCTCGACTTTCCGGACGCTGTCGTCGATGAGCTGTTTGATGTCGTGCGCTGCGGTGGCGCTTTTCTGGGCCAGGCTGCGGACTTCGCTGGCCACGACGGCGAAGCCGCGTCCCTGTTCGCCTGCACGCGCTGCCTCGACAGCCGCATTCAGCGCCAGGATGTTGGTCTGGAACGCGATGCTGTCAATGACGGAAATGATCTCGACGATCTTGCCCGAGGACGCGTGGATCTCGGTCATGGTGGTCACCACATTGTTGGTGGCTTCTCCGCCCTTGAGCGCCGCGTCGTTGGCGGATCTCGCCATGCGCGCCGCCTCCTGTGCGACTTCGGCGTTGTTCCGCACCGTGCCGGCCAGTTCTTCCATGGCTGAGGCAGTTTCGGTGAGATTGGCCGCCTGCGTATCGGTACGATGGGACAGGTCGGCGTTGCCGGCAGCGATCTCACTTGACCCCGCCGCGATGTGGTCGCTGCTGTTGCGCACACGGGCGACGACGGTGCGCAGGGATTCCTGCATGAGGCGCATGGCCTGCATGACGCTGCCTGCGGCCGACGCGCGTGTTTCGATGTCGCTGGAGAGATCGCCTTGCGCAATGGCACCGGCAATGCGCGCCACGTCGCCGGGCTCTCCGCCCAGTTGGCGCATCAGGCTGCGGGCCGAGGCCCAGCCAAGCAGGATGGCGATGACGGCACCGCCCAGGGTCAGGCCGATCATGACATTCAGCGTGGCAGCGTGAATTTCACTGATTTCGTTGGCATAGCGCATGGCATTCCCCTCGCGGTTGGCGACCAGCATTTCCAGCATGGCTTCCGCCTTGTCGCCTGCCGGGCGCACCGTGTCGAACAGCCGATCCGTTGCGTCCAGCCGGCCCAGTGTCTTGGAGGGGTCTTCGGTCACCAGCTTGTGTACTTCCTGGTCGTACAGCGCCACAGCGTCGATCACTTGCTGTACGTTCGCTTTTTCCTTGTCGTTGCGGGCGAGCTGCAAGAGATTGTTCAGTTCCAGCGCGATGAGATTGAAGTGGTTGTCGATCTGGAAGAATTCATTGCGGTACGCCTCGTTGGTCTGGGTCAGCAAGGTGCTGCGGATGGCGCGGCCGGTGGCGACGAGATTCATTTGGGCAGCGGCAGCATGCCGTATGCCTTTGAGCTCCTGTTCGTACATGATGTCCGCCATGGTGTTGATGCGGCCCATGGAGCGCATGCCCACAATTCCGATGATTGCGGCCAGCGCGGACACGATCAGAAAGCACCCGATGAGGCGGGTGCGGACGGTCAAGCGAGTAAACCTGCTCATACTGCATTCTCCGGTGGTCCATCGCACCGGCAATGGGCTCAGGACGTCGTATTCGGTTGGTTTACGCCCGTAAGCGCCCGGATTGCATAGGTATTAACGCTAGGTGTAGGTGTTATCGCTAGATTGGCAGGGGGTGTCGCGCTCCCTATAGTACGCTGGAATCCATCTGGCTCCAGCCCTGCGTATACAATGCCGGCTTTTCATCCGGCATGGCGGTCGACGTCGAAAACACAGCACAAAATATGACACCACGTCTCGAGCTACAGCAGATCACCAAGCGGTATCCCGCGGTCGTCGCCAACGATGCCGTCGACTTGCGTGTCCAGCCCGGCGAAATCCATGCCGTGCTCGGTGAGAACGGGGCGGGCAAATCGACGCTCATGAAAATCATCTATGGCGCGGTCGAGCCCGACGGCGGCCGCATGCTGTGGAACGGAAACCCGGTGCGCATCGCCAATCCGGCGGAGGCGCGCCACCTTGGCATCTCCATGGTGTTCCAGCATTTCTCGCTGTTCGACACACTGACCGTTGCCGAAAACATCGCCCTTGGGCTTCCCGCCGGTACGCGGATGGACGAACTCGAGGCCCGCATCGTCGATACGGCGCGCCAGTACGGGCTCGAGCTCGAGCCGCGGCGTCATGTGCACACCCTGTCCGTGGGCGAATGCCAGCGGGTCGAGATCGTCCGCGCCCTCCTGGCCGACCCCCAGTTGCTGATCCTCGATGAGCCCACCTCAGTGCTGACACCGCAGGCTGTCCTGAAGCTGTTCGACACGCTGCGCGTGTTGGCGGATCAAGGTTGCAGCATCCTTTACATCAGTCACAAGCTCGACGAAATTCGCGCGCTGTGCCAGGCCTGTACCGTCATGCGGGCGGGCAGGGTCACAGGGGTGTGTGACCCGCGCCATGAAACCGAATCCAGCCTGTCGCGCATGATGATCGGTTCCGAGCCGCCGGTCACGGCATTGCGCCCGCATGAGCCCGGCCCCGCGGCCATGGTGGTGAGCGATCTGTCGCTGCCCCGAAGTCATCCGTTTGCGGTGGAGCTCGATCGTGTCGGTTTCGAAGTGCGTTCGGGAGAAATCCTGGGGCTTGCGGGGGTGTCGGGCAACGGCCAGCAAGAACTGCTCGCTGCGTTGTCGGGCGAGGATCCACGCGCCGATGCGCAAGCCATCCTGCTGGCGGGGCAGCCGGTCGGAAACCGCGATGCGGCGTGGCGACGCGCGCTCGGCCTGGGGTTCGTCCCTGAAGAAAGGCTGGGGCGGGGCACGGTGCCCGAGATGACGCTGGCCCAGAACATGCTGCTCTCGCACCAGGATTCGTCCACCGTCAAATGGGGTTTGATCCGGCGGGCGAACATCGTCCACCAAGCCGGAGCCATCATCCAGCGTTTCCGCGTCAAGGCGGGAGGTCCCGGCGCGCTGGCCACGAGTCTGTCGGGGGGCAACCTGCAGAAATACATCGTGGGGCGCGAAATCACCCGCAATCCCAAGGTGCTGCTGGTCGCCCAGCCGACCTGGGGTGTGGATGTCGGCGCGGCCGCCCAGATCCGGGCAGAACTCATTGCCCTGCGCGATGCGGGCTGTGCGCTACTCGTCATCTCAGAGGAGCTCGACGAATTGTTCGAAATTTCCGATCGCCTGATCGTCATGGCGAAGGGGCGGGTCTCGCCCTCCGTCCCGACTTCCCAGGCCAGCCTCGATCTCATCGGGCGCTGGATGAGCGGGCTTTGGGACGTTTCCCCTGAAGCGGAGGGCCGTCATGCTCAGGCTTGAGCCTCGTGCGGCGCCTTCGGCGGTCATGGCATGGTTTTCCCCTTTGTTGGCCGTCCTGCTGACCGTATTGTGCGGCGTGGCCTTGTTCCTGTCGGTGGGCAAGGATCCGCTGGCCAGTCTCGCGGTGTTCTTTCTCGAACCCATCAAGGATTTGCGAGGCTGGAGCGAACTCGGTGTCAAGGTTGCGCCATTGCTGCTGATTTCGGTGGGCCTGGCCATTTGTTTCCGGGCCAATTTCTTCAACATCGGCGCCGAGGGCCAACTGGTCATGGGCGCCATTGCCTCCGGAGCCGTCGTGCTGTATTTCGATGACGGCGAGGGCGGCGGGGCAGGGCTCATCGCGCTGGCGCTGGTTGCCGGCATGCTGGGCGGGGCCGTCTGGGCCGGGATCACGGCGTGGCTGCGCGATCGTTTCAATGCCAACGAAATTCTCGTGTCGCTGATGCTGGTGTATGTGGCCCAGTTGCTCCTGAGCTACCTCGTGCATGGGGCGCTGCGAGATCCCGATGGCATGGGCTTCCCTCAGTCGCGCCTGTTCTCGGACGGTTTCCTGTTGCCTAATGTCCTGGCAGGGACGCGCCTGCATTTGGGCATCATCCTGGCCGTGCTCGCGTCATTGGGGGGCTGGCTGTTCATGGCGCGCAGCTTCTCCGGTTTCAAGCTGCAGGTTGGGGGCATGGCCCCCAGGGCCGCTCGCTATGGCGGGTTCTCTGCTCGCAAGGCGCTCTGGACGTCCATGCTGCTCTCCGGCGCCCTGGCGGGGGTCGCGGGTGCATGCGAGGTCATGGGCCCCATCGGCCAGCTCACGCCCTCCGTGTCGCCGGGATATGGGTTTGCAGCCATCATCGTCGCGTTTGTAGGGCGCCTGCACCCGGTGGGCGTGATTTTTTCCAGTTTCGTCATGGCGCTGCTTTACATCGGCGGCGAGCTTTCCCAGTCGCGTCTTGGCATGCCCAGCGCCATCACGGGGGTCTTCCAGGGCATCCTGCTGTTCTCGCTGCTGGCCTGCGACGTCCTCATCCACAACAAACTGCGCTGGAGGGCGTGATGGACGCACTGGCTCCGCTGATTGCGGCTTCGATCAACTCCGGTACGCCGCTCATGCTGGCCGCATTGGGGCTGCTCATCAATGAGAAGTCGGGGGTCATCAACCTCGGGTCGGAAGGCATGATGCTGATGGCGGCCATGCTGGGGTTTGCCGTGGCGGTGGATTCGGGAAGTTCCGGCCTGGGATTCCTCGCCGGCGCTGTGGTCGGCATGGCCATGGCGGGTTTTTTCGCATGGCTTACTGTGTGGCTGGGGGCCAACCAGGTGGCGACTGGCCTGGCCTTGTCGCTTTTTGGCGTGGGGGCGTCCGCCTATCTTGGCATCGACTACGTCGGCAAGACGCTGAATAACCCCGCGTTCGGTGTTCCCGGTCTCGAACACATCCCCTTTCTGGGGCCGGCCTTGTTCCAGCAGCATCCGATGGTCTATTTTTCACTGATTCTCTGTGCGGCCATCGCCTGGTTCCTGTACCGCACGCGGTCGGGGCTGGTCTTGCGCTCGGTGGGCGAGTCGCCTTCGTCGGCGCACGCGCTGGGCTACAGCGTGCGCCGTATCCGTCTGTACGCACTGCTTTTCGGCGGCGCCTGCTGCGGTCTGGCCGGTGCGTTCATGTCGCTGGTCTATACGCCGATGTGGGTCGAGAACATGGTGGCGGGCAGGGGCTGGATTGCGCTGGCCCTGACGACGTTCGCCACCTGGCGGCCGGCACGCGTGCTGGTGGGCGCCTATCTGTTTGGCGGTATCACCATCCTTACCTATCATATGCAGGCACGCGGCGTGCCGATCGCCTCGCAGTTGCTGTCCATGCTGCCTTATCTGGCCACCGTGTTCGTGCTGGTGCTGATTTCACGTAATGCCGGGTGGATCCGCCTCAACATGCCCGCATCGCTCGGCAAGAACTTCAATCCAAAAAGTTGAGAGCCCACCCTGGCGAGCGCCGGGATCAACGCATTTCCAAACTTTCCTTCCACAACCAGAGAGAAAAGCCATGTCCAAGAAACTCATGCGCCATACCTTGTTTGCCCTCGCCGTCGCGCCTGTCATGGCGTTCTCGGGGGCGGCCCAGGCAGCCGACCTTCCCTTGAAGGTCGGGTTCGTCTACGTCAGTCCCATCGGAGAGGCCGGCTGGACCTGGCAGCAGGACACGGGCAGGCGGGAAATGGAAAAAGCCTTGGGCGACAAGGTCAAGTCCCAGTATGTCGAGGACGTTCCCGAAGGGGCCGACGCCGAGCGGGTCATCCGCGATCTGGCCCAGCAGGGCAACAAACTGATCTTCACGACCTCGTTCGGTTACATGAACCCGACGCTCAAGGTGGCCAAGCAGTTCCCCGACGTCAAGTTCGTCCACTCCACCGGCTATAAAACAGCCCCCAACGTTGCGACCACCAATGCCCGCTTCTATGAGGCGCGCTATCTTGCCGGCATCATCGCCGGAAAGATGACCAAGACCAATGTCGCCGGGTACGTGGGCGCGTTTCCGATCCCCGAGGTCCTGCAAGGCATGAATGCGTTCACGCGCGGCATGCAGAGCGTCAACCCCAATGCCGAAGTGCGCGTCATCTGGGTGAACAGCTGGTTCGATCCGGGCAAGGAGCGCGATGCGGCGCTGGCCTTGATCGGTCAGGGGGCCGATGTCGTCACGCACCATACCGACTCCACGGCAACGGTGCAGGTGGCCGAGGAAAAGGGCAAATACGCCATCGCCTACCACTCCGACATGAGCAAGTTCGGGCCGCATGCCCAACTGGCGGCGGTGACTCATCACTGGGGTGCCTACTTCACGAAAGAGGCTCAGGATGTGCTCAATGGCACCTGGAAGTCCGACAGCACCTGGGGCGGCCTGAAGGAAGGCATGGCGGTCATCGAGGGCTTCAACCCGGCCTTGCCTGAGGATGTCAAGAAACTGGTGCTCGAAAAGCGCGATGCCATCATCGCGGGCAAGCTGACGCCTTTTGATGCCCCTGTCGTCGACAACGAAGGCAAGACTCGCCTGGCTTCCGGCTCGCTCGACGATAACGGCTTGAATCAGATGAACTACTACGTCAAGGGCATCGCCGGCAAGCTGCCTACCAAATGAGCATGACACTCGAGTACACTCGTGCCAGTTACAACGCAAGGAGTCGTGATGAAGCACGCAGTCGTACTGGCTGCGCTGGTGCTTGCCACAGGCAGCGCCAGCGCCGCATCCCCCGCCGTTTCCGTGTCGGATTGCTGGATCCGTTCAGTGCCGGCGCCGGCGCCATCGGCGGGGTATTTCAAAGTCCATAATGCGGGCAAGACGCCGGTTCGGCTCGTGGCCGCATCCTCCAGCGCCTATGGCGAGGTCATGCTGCATCAAACCCGTCATGACGGCGGAATGAGCAAAATGTCCATGGTGCCCAGCGTCGAAATCGCTGCCGGCGGCTCACTGGAATTTAAACCCGGCGGTTTTCACGCCATGCTGGAAAAGCCCAGGCAGGAGATCAAGGTTGGAGCGGTCGTGCCGGTCCAGTTCGAATTCGATTCGGGCGAGAAGGTTCAGGCCAGTTGCGAGGTCAAGCCGGCCAAAACCATGGCCCACTAGTCAGGCCTTGCTCAGGAATTGCCTCACGCGTTCGTTGAACGTTCTGGGGTTGGCCAGGTTCAGGCCATGCGATGCCATGGGTATCGTATGGCGCTCGACATGCCCCAGGTGGGGCATCAGCGCATCCATCATGGCGCCATAACGAGCAGGGCTGTTCGCGCCTCCCAGCAGCAATACCGGGTGCTTCAGTTTTTCCGTGTCGGCCGGATCAAAGCTTTGCCCGATCTCCCTGGCTTGCGAGAGCAGGGTGTCCGCATTGTCTCGTACCATGGTCTTGAACCATGCAACCATTTTCTGCCACGTCCCCTCGCCGCTGATGGCGTCGACGAACCCGGCCAAGGCGGCTTCGCGGTCGCCTTCCTCCAGCCGTTTCACGGCATCGGAAAGGTAGGTCTGCGCCTGTCCCGCACCGGCAAGCGTCAGGCCCGGCTCCGCCAGAATCAGTGTGTCCACCAGCTCCGGTTCGGTCAGCGCCAGCTCCAGGGCGACTCGGCCACCGCGCGAATGCCCCAGGACATGGGCTCGTCGGCCAGGATAATGGGCGCGCAGGAATGCCGCCAGGTCCCGGGCATGTTGTTCAATGCTGAAATCCGGGTTCCGGCCGGAGGCAGCATGTGGCCAGTAACCGCGCAGGCTGGGCGCGACCACATGGAAATGCTGGCTGAGCGGAGCAACCTGCCAGCGCCAATAGCGGTAGTCGCACAATGAGCCGTGCACCAGCAGCAGTATTGGCCCGGAGCCTTGTTGGGTATAGGACAGAGGGAACTCCAGGCCGCTTGCCTGGTATTGGGTAAGGTCGGGATGGGGGGGCATGGTTGATTCAATCGGACAACAGGCCGTCGATGAGCACATGAGGCAGCCCACGGCTGCACAGCTCAATGCGCGCACGGACAGAAAAAGTTTGGGCCAGCGACTGTGGTGTGATGACCTGTCGCGGGGGGCCCTGGCAGACGATGCGGCCGGCCGACAGGAGGATGGCCAGGTCGGCATGGCGCAGTACGGTGTTCAGGTCATGCACCACGAGCACGATCAGCAACTGGCGCTCGCGCGCCAGTTGCACGAGCAGCCTCATGGTGTGGAGCTGGTGGTTCAAATCGAGCGAGGCCAGCGGCTCGTCCAGCAGCAGGATTGCCGGCTCGTGGCAGAGCGCCTGGGCCAGACCGACAAGCTGGCGTTGCCCGCCTGACAGCTCATCCAGCATCCGTGTCCCGAGCTCGGCGATGCCCACGGCGCGCAAGGTCGCTTGAGCGAGCGCCAGCGCTTCGCCAGTCGACAACTGCCTGCGCACCCGGATGGCTACGAGCACGGCTTCGATGACAGTCATGTGCAGGACAGGAGGAAGCGATTGCGGGAGGTAGCGCATATGCTCGGCGCGTTCGGCGGCGTCACTGCCGCGCAGGTCGACGGTGCCGAGGCGCAACTCGTCGCTGTGCGCCCGGATGAGTCCGGCAACGCTTTTGAGCAGCGTGGATTTTCCGCTGCCGTTGGGGCCGGCCACGGCAACCAGGCGGCCGGCGGGCAAATCGGGCAGATCAAGACCTTCCAGTATCGGGCGTGAGCCCAGACGGGCGCTGAGGCCGCGCACGCGCAAAACGCCGGGCGTCATGGCTGAACTTCCCTGCGTCGCACAATAGCGAAAATGAAAACCGGGATGCCGACCAGGGTGGTGACGATGCCCACGGGGATGATGGTCTGCGGGCTCAGTACTTTGGCGATGATGGAGGCTGCCGAAAGTATGATGCCGCCCGTCAGCGCACTGGCGGGAAGATACCAGCGGTGATCCTCTCCCCACAGGCTGCGGGCAATATGGGGGGCGACCAGCCCGACGAAACCGATTGTGCCCACGAGGGACACGGCCATGGCCGTGAGCAGGCTGATGCGCAGCAGCGCCCGGCGGCGTATGCGCCGAACATCGACGCCGAAGGCGGTCGCCCGCTCCGGACCGAACCGCAGGGCGGAGAGCCGCCAGGCGTCGCGCAGAGACCACGCGCTCACAGCGATCAGTACCAGGGTCATGGCAGACAGTCCCGGCCAGCTTGCCCTAGACAGGCTGCCCATCATCCAGAAAATCAGCTCCTGTAACGCCGAGGCATTGGCGGCCAGCTGGATCAGGGACAAAATGGCGTTGAAGGAAAACACCAGGGCGATGCCCAGCAAGATGATGCCTGTGCTTCCAAGTCCCGATCTGCGCGCGACGAGGTCCAGCAGGGCAGTACAGCCGAGCGTGAATACAAAGGCGGCGGCCGTGACTGCGTAGGCATCCGGCACCCCGGGCAATCGCAAGCCGGCCACCAGCGCCAGTGCCGCTCCGAGGGCCGCCGCCGACGACACCCCCAGGGTATACGGGCTGGCCAGTGGGTTGTCCAGCACCGTCTGCATTTCGGCGCCGGCCAGCCCCAGGGCAGCGCCAATGGCCACTGCGAGCAGTGCCTGCGGCAGGCGGATCTGCCAGACGATGATGGCCTGGGCCTCATTCTGCGTGTGGGGAGACGCCAGTATCCGGAGCAGGCTTTGCGGCGTGATGCCGGCCGGCCCCGTCAGGATGTCGGCCGCCAGCAGGCAAAGCAGTGCGAATGCCAGGGCGGCCAATGCAGCGCCCCGGCGGTGCCGCAGACGTCGATAGGCTGCGTCGGCGGAAGCGGCAAGAGGCATCAGCGCAGCAGCTTGAGGCGGTTCCGGGCGGTTTCCGCAGCCGAGGTCTGGCTGTAGTCTTTGACAATCTTTTGCAGCGTGGCTTTCGCGCCGGCGAGGTTGTTCAGCTCGATCTGGCTGGCAGCGACGATCAGCAGGGCGTCGGCGGCACGAGGATCGGCCGGGTCGCTTTGGACCAGCCCCTGCAGGCTCTGGATGGAGCCTTTGAAATCCTTGCTGGCGTATTGGCTGCTACCTTGGTAGAAACGGGCTTCGGGTGCCAGGGGGCTTTGGGGATAGCGGCCAAGGAAGGCGGTGAATCCCGACGATGCCTCTTTGTACTTGCCGCTGCGGAACAGGCCCATGGGTTCGTTGAACGCGGCTTGCTCCTGCGGGTTTCCGGCCTGCGGTTCGTTGCCGCCGGACTGATCCTGGCTGGCCCGCTTGTTGAGATCCTGCTCCCAGCGGATGCGTTCCAGTTCGCCGCGGATCTGCGTCAGTTCGCGTTGCATGGTTTCCATCTGGTCCGCGAGCTGCAGTCGGGCGGCCTGGTTCTGATCGGAAATCTGCTTGACCTGTGCTCGAAGTTCGAGGATTGCACGCCGGGCGTCATCGTCGGCAAACGCATGGGCCGGTGTCCAGGCCATGCCGGCAACGATCAGGGATGCGGCCAGCGCGGCGCAGCGCAGGGAGGAAGGTGTGGCACTCATCGTGGATTCCATAAAAAAACGCCGCGGCGGAAGGCCGCCACGGCGCTGTTGCGACTCACGTCAGATATTACCGTTGATAGACGATATCTGCACGGCGGTTTTCCGCGTAATCGGCTTCGGTGTTGCCCAGGGCCTTGGGGCGCTCTTTACCGAAGCTGATGGCTTCGATCTGGTCGGCGCGCACACCCAGCAGGGTCATCATGCGGGAGACGGCGTCGGAGCGTCGCTGGCCGAGTGCGAGGTTGTATTCGGAGCTGCCGCGGGCGTCGGCGTTGCCTTCGATGCGGATCTTCTGCTGAGCGTGGCTGGTCAGGTAGGAAGAGTGCATTTCGACGAGGCTGCGGTATTGTTCGGGCACGACGTAGCTGTCGAACTCAAAGTAGACGGAGCGCTGCTGAGCCAGAGGGCTTTGAGGGTTGAAGGGATCCATGACTTGCCCAGCAGACGCGCCATCCGCGCCCGACCCACTGCCCGCCTTGTTGTCGAGGGGCACGGAGCTGCATGCGGCCAGGGTGGCGGCCAGTGCAGCGATACTGAGACTTTTTGCAATGCGCGAGCTCATTTAAGTTCCTTTGATAAGAGAAGAGTCACACGAGAAACTAGTTGGTAAATGGTCCCCAGGTCGGTTCGCGCACCTTGCCGTCGAGTGCCGAGAGTGTCTGACGGACTCTGCCATCCGTCGAGACGACGGCCAGAACGCTGCGACCGCCTTGTACAGAACTATAAAGGATTTGCATACCGTTCGGCGCAAAGCTGGGGGATTCGTCGTCGGGGCCGCCCGTAAGCACTTGCTCCGAGCCGGATCCCATGTTCTGCATGGCAACACGGAAAGCGCCATCCCTGCGCGTCACATATGCCAGATTATTGCCATCGGGCGAGATTGCCGGTGACACGTTGTAACTGCCGTTGAATGTCACGCGCTGTGCATTGCCGCTGGCGATGTCGACTTTGTAGATCTGGGGGCTGCCGCCGCGGTCGCTGGTGAAGACCAGTGAGCCGCCATCCGCGGTATAGCGAGGCTCGGTGTCGATGAGCGGGGAACGCATCACTCGGCGCAAGCCCGAACCGTCCGCATTGATGGTGTAGATCTGCGAGATCCCATCGCGCGAAAGCACGATGGCAAGCTGTTGTCCGTTGGGCGACCAGGCGGGGGCGCTGTTGTTCCCCTTGAAATTGGCGACGGGGAAACGCTGCCCGCTTGCAAGCGTCTGCACATAAATGACAGGCTTGTTGCTTTCGAAGCTTACGTAGGCCAGGCGCTTGCCGTCGGGCGACCAGGCGGGCGAGATGATGGAGTGCTTGGAGCGCAGCATGACTTGCGCATTTTGACCGTCCGCGTCTGCCACTTGCAGTTCATATGTGTTGCCTTTCTGCAACACGTAGGCCAGGCGCGTCGAGAAGACGCCGCGTACCCCGGTGACTTTTTCGTAGATGCGATCAGCGATCTGGTGTGCGATCCGGCGCAGCTCCTTTTCGCTGCCGTTGAAGGCCACCCCGTCCAGTTGCGCGCTTTGCACAGTGTTGCCCAGGCGATAGCTGACCGTGTATTGACCGCCGGCATTGGTGATGGACCCGTAAGACAGGTAGTCGGCGCCCCGTGAGCGCCAATCGCCGTAGGCGACGGAGCTTTCCGCGGTAAGGTTGGCTCCGGCGGCATTGACCAGGCGGAATTGGCCCGAACGGGTCAGGTCGGCGCGGATGACTTCGGCGACGTACTGGCCCTGGGGGTCACCGGTGAAATCGGCCACGGCGATGGGGTACTGCGTGGCGCCTACGCCGGACATGTCGACGCGCAGTTGCGCGTTGGCGGGAGAGGCCGCGAACACGGCTGCGCTCAACAGGGCGGCTGCGCCCAGCCACGACCTCCAGGACGCGGGCGCCGCGGGTTTTGCGTAGGTTGCTGCAGTCATGTTGGCATTCTCCTATTGTGCATACATTTGGTAGTTCCCCTCGATGGACGATGGGTACTTGCCATTCGGTGGTTTCGGGAACGGATTGCAGGCCTGTATGCCCGCGACCACGGCTCGGTCGAAGCCCGGCACACCCGAAGAGCGGCGGATCTCGACATGGGTGACCTGACCCTTGGTGGTATCCAGCGTAGCCCTGTATTGTACTGTCGGATTCGGTCCCGTGCGGGGTGGAATCGGGTAGACGACGCGGGGCTCGACGCAGGCACGGACCTGCGAAGCATACCCGTTGTCGGAGCCGCCGCCGCCACGCTGGTTGCGGTCGGCCGTGCCGCCCGCGATCCCGGCCGCGCCCAGGGCATCGCCCCGCATCGCCGCCTTGAGCGCGTCGCGCTTGGCCGCCTCGGCTTTCTCGGCGGCCGCCTTCTTCTCGGCCGCTTCCTTGGCTTTCTTCTCGGCCGCGGCCTTCTCGGCGGCCGCTTTTTCGGCGGCCTCCTTGGCGGCTTTCTCCTTGGCCTGCTGTTCAGCGGCTTTTTTCGCCGCTTCTTCCTTGGCCTTCTTCTCGGCTTCTGCCTTTTCAGCGGCCGCCTTGCGAGCGGCCTCTTCCTTGGCTTTCTTATCCGCCTCGGCTTTGGCCTTTTTCGCCGCTTCTTCTTTGGCCTTCTTATCGGCTTCCGCCTTTTCGGCCGCCGCCTTCTCGGCCGCAAGGCGGGCGGCTTTTTCTTTTTCCGCCTTTTCCTTGCGAGCCTTTTCAAGCGCGATTTCGGGATCGATCTCGGGCTCGGGCTGAGGCTGGGGCTTCACGCTGGGCGCAGGCTTTGGGGGTTCCGGCTTCGGCTCCGGTTGGGGCGTGGGCTCGGGGGGAGGGGGCTGGACCTTCGGCTTTTGCGGCGGGGCCTCTTCCGGCGCCTCTTCGGGTTGCTCCTCGGGCTGGGCGGCATCGGGTCTGTCGCCTTCGGCCCAGAGTTCGATCTGGACAGGATTGGGGCTGCGCGGCGCGTTGGCCAGAAATCCGAACAGCATGAGCAGAAAGACAAGGAGGTGCGCGCTGACGGCGTAGATCAGCCCACGCCGGTCATCGCGCTCTTCCGGGGACAGGTCGTCCGATGGGCGGCGTGCGAATTTCCAGAAAGGTTTCATGGGCATTGGGCGGAGTTCTCGGGCGTCTGGCTGGTGGCCTATTTCTTGCGCTGGTCTTGCGGGCCGCTATGGTCGACCAGCAGCCCGAGGCGGCTGATGCCGCTGCTGCGCAGTTGGTCCATGACTTTGACGACCTCTTCGTAGGGGACGCGTCCGTCAGCGGCAATGACGACGGGGGTTTCCGCCGTGATGCGGGATTGCACCTCGCTGACCAGGGCGGAACTCTCGATTTTCTGGAACTCGGCACCCGATGTGCGCAGGCGCAATGCGATGGATTTGTCTTCTTCGATCTGGATTTCTAGAGGTGTCGCCGGCACTTCGGCGGCCTGACCGACAGAGGGCAATTGAATCAGTCCCGGCGTGATCATCGGCGCCGTCACCATGAAAATGACCAGCAGTACCAGCATGACGTCGATGTAAGGCACGACGTTGATTTCGTTCTTCAGGCGACGGCCCTGGCGGCCGTTGCCGCTGCGGTTCGAAGGCATTAGCGGACCTGACGTTGCAAGATATTGAGGAACTCGTCGATGAAGGTATCGAAACGGATGGACAGGCGATCGATCTCGTTCGTGTAGCGGTTATAGGCAATCACCGCGGGGATCGCGGCGAACAGGCCGATGGCCGTGGCGATCAGCGCTTCGGCAATGCCGGGAGCGACCGCCGACAGGGTGGCCTGTTGCATGCCCGACAGGCCGAGGAAGGCGTGCATGATCCCCCAGACCGTGCCCAGCAGGCCGATGTAGGGACTGACCGAGCCGGCTGAGGCCAGGAAGTTCAGGTGGGATTCGAGGCTGTCCATTTCGCGCTGGTAGGTGGCGCGCATGGCGCGGCGCGGTCCATCCAGCAGGGCATCGCTGTTGCCGTTGCTGCGGCGCGCCTTGAGGAATTCCGTCATGCCCGCATCGAAAATGCGTGCCAGCGAACCATGTTCGTCGCGCCGGGTTGCCACGGCCTGCTGGAGCACCGACAGGTCGCCGCCCGCCCAGAAGTCGTCCTCGAAGCGCCGGGTCTGTTCATTGGCCCGCTTCAGTGCAGCTCGCTTGCTGAAGATGTAGGTCCATGACAGGATCGAGATGCCCAGCAGGATCAGCATGACGAGTTGCACCGGGACGCTGGCATTGACCAGCAAGGAGATCAACGAGAGTTCGCTGGGAGCTTGCATGATGGGGTTTGAACCTTTTCCAGAAGTGTTCTGAGGGCTGGAGGAATTGCCGACGGGCGGAGCGTATCCGTGTTCACGCAGCAGATCTGGATGGTGCTTTCACAAAGCAGATCCTGATCCAGATAGGCAGACTGCAGGAAGTCCACGGATGCTCCGCTGACCCGGGTGATCGCGCTGTGCACGCGGATGAGGTCGTCGAGCCGAGCCGGCTTTCGGTACTGCACTTCGGCCTGCTTCACGACGAACATGCGCTTTTCCTGTTGCGCAAGCTCGGTCTGGTTGACGCCGAGACGCCGCAGCCATTCGGTGCGGCCCCGTTCGAAGAATTTCAGGTAATTGGCGTAGAACACGACACCGCCGGTATCGGTGTCCTCGTAATATACGCGAATATCCAGAATTGAAAACGGATCTGGCGTTTCAGTAGACATGAGAGCGTGAGCCAATGTGACCTGCCCGGTTGCCATGGACCGGGCGCGGCGCACATGATAAACCTTCTGCCGCGGTTTTGGGCGGATCAGAGCGATTTTAGTTGTTCCAGAATGACAGCCGGTGCATCGGGTTCCGGAACCTTGGTCGCTTCGGCCTGCCGGCGGGACTGGACTTCGACGATCCCCTCCTTGAGCCCCCGGTCTCCAATCGTCACCCGCAGGGGGACGCCGATCAGTTCCCAATCGGCGAACATGACGCCCGGCCGGATGTCCCGGTCGTCCAGGATGACATCCACCCCGGCGGCAAGCAGCGTGGCGTAGAGTTGTTCCGCCGCGTTGCGAACAGTTTCACTTTTTTGCATTCCCATCGGGCAGATGACGACCTCGAAGGGTGCGATCGCGCGCGGCCAGATGATGCCGCGCTCGTCGTGGTTCTGCTCGATGGCGGCAGCCGACACGCGGCTGATGCCGATGCCGTAGCAGCCCATCTGCATGGTGGCGGGTTTGCCGTCGGTTTCGAGGAAGGTCGCCTGCAGGGCCTGGGAGTATTTCTCACCCAGGAAGAACACATGCCCGACTTCGATGCCACGCTGGATGGCCAGGACCCCGCCCTTGGGGTCAGGGTCGCCCGCGACGACGTTGCGCAGGTCCGCCACGATGGGTTCGGGCAGGTCGCGGCCCCAGTTGGCGCCAGTGTAGTGAAAGCCCTCGGCGTTGGCGCCGCAGATGAAGTTGCTCATGTTGGCGACGGTGGCGTCGGCAATGATCGTGACGGGTTCCTTGGGTCCGATGGGACCGAGGTAGCCGGGCGGGCAGCCAAAGGCGCGGACGATTTCTGCGTCGGTGGCGAAACGATAGCCCTGGTCCAGCCCTTCGAGCTTGCCGGCCTTGACCTCGTTCAGTTCATGGTCGCCGCGCACCAGCAGCAGCCATATCCGGCTGGGTCCGCCTTCTTCGGCTTCGGTGGCAAGGGCGATCGCCTTGACCGTTTCCGTCAGGGGGCGTTGCAGCAGTTCGGCGACAGCCTCGCATTTTTCGGTGCCCGGGGTCGGTGTCTTGACGAGCGGGTCGGTGGCGTCGCCGCGTTGCGCGATCAGGCAGGGCGCCTCGGCCAGTTCGATGTTGGCCGCGTAGTCCGAATCAGGGTTGAACACGATCAGGTCTTCGCCGGTGTCGGCGATGACCTGGAATTCGTGGCTGCGGGAACCGCCGATGGAGCCGGTGTCGGCCGCGACAGCGCGGAAATTCAGCCCCAGGCGCTGGAAGATGCGCATGTAGGCCGCATACATGTTGTCGTAGCTTGCCTGAGCAGACGCCTCGTCCCGATCGAAGGAGTAGGCATCCTTCATGGTGAATTCGCGGCCGCGCATCAAGCCGAAGCGGGGTCTGCGCTCGTCGCGGAACTTGGTCTGGATGTGATAGAAGTTGACCGGCAGTTGGCGCCAGCTATGGATTTCATTGCGGGCGATGTCGGTAATCACTTCTTCGGATGTCGGCTGCAGTACGAAGTCGCGTTGATGGCGGTCCTTGATGCGCAGCAGTTCGGCGCCATACTGCTCCCAGCGGCCCGATTCCATCCACAGCTCGGCCGGCTGCACGACAGGCATCAGCAGTTCGATGGCGCCGGCGGCGTTCATTTCTTCGCGGACAATCCGTTCGATCTTGCGCAGTACCTTCAGCCCCAGCGGCATGTAGGTATAGATGCCGCCGGCGGCCTTGCGGATCATGCCGGCACGCGTCATGAGCTGATGGCTGGCGACTTCGGCCTCTGCGGGGGCTTCCTTGAGAGTGTTGATGTGGTACTTGGCTGCACGCATGGTAGGGTTCTCGACAGATACGTATAATCGGGAGTAATTGTATTAAATAGTTGAGGTGGCCCATGTTAGATCGTGAAGGCTACCGTCCCAACGTCGGCATTATCCTTGTAAACCAGAAGAACGAGGTTTTTTGGGGTAAGCGCATCCGTGAGCATGCGTGGCAGTTTCCTCAGGGCGGCATCAAGTATGGCGAAAGTCCTGTCCAGGCGATGTACCGCGAACTGCACGAGGAGGTCGGCTTGAGGCCGGAGCATGTCCGCATATTGGGGCGTACGCGGGACTGGTTGCGCTATGACGTGCCGAGCGATTTCATTCGCAGGGACGCACGCGGGGTGTACAAGGGCCAAAAGCAGATCTGGTTCCTTTTGCGCATGGTCGGCCGCGATTCCGATGTCTGCCTGCGCGCCACACGGCATCCGGAGTTCGATGCCTGGCGCTGGAGCCATTACTGGGTGCCCCTGGATGCAGTCATCGAGTTCAAGCGCGATGTCTACACACGGGCCTTGAATGAGCTGGCCAACGTGCTGTTCAAGCGCAACCACGACAACCGCTATCTGCGGCAACGCATTTCTTCACGCGCCTTGCGCGCACCTGACGACAACGACCATGCGCCTTCTGCTGGTTGAGGACGAGTTCGAGATGGCCGCCTGGCTGCAGCGGGCCTTGGCGCAGAGCGGGTTCGAACCCGAACACGCGCCCGATGCGGCCACGGCCCAGCGCATGCTGGCCGAAGCCCATTACGATGCCGTGGTCATGGATTTGCGTCTGCCCGACAAGCATGGGCTGGTGTTGTTGCGCGAATTGCGCAGCAGCGGCGATGTTACCCCCGTGCTCATCCTGACCGCCCAGGGGGCGCTGCATGATCGCGTTCGCGGGCTCAACCTCGGCGCCGACGATTTTCTCACCAAGCCTTTCGCGCTCGAAGAGCTCGAGGCGCGCCTGACGGCCTTGGTGCGGCGCAGCCGCGGGCGCAGCGCGCCTCCCAGGCTGCAGTGCGGTGCGCTCGAGTACGACACGGAAAGCCGCGCTTTCGCCCTGAACGGCAGCCTTCTGCACCTCACGCCGCGCGAGCAGGCGGCGTTGTCGGTGTTGATGCTGCGGTCGGGCATGCCCGTCGAAAAGCAGCAGTTGTTCGGCAAGGTCTATGAGCAGGACAGCGATGCGAGCCCCGAGGCCATCGAGGTCGTCCTGCATCGTTTGCGCAAGAAGCTGGCCGGCAGCGATGTCCACATTGTGACCGTCCGCGGGCTCGGGTACATGCTCGAGTGCATCGGCGAGGCGGGTTGAGTCTATGGTCAGGCCTGCCGGCAAGCCGGTCGCCAGCATGCGTTTTTGGCTGTTGGCGCTTTTGATACCGGGCATCGTGACATTGCTCGGCCTGGATAGCTGGAACGATTACCGCAGCCTGTACGCGGTGACCCAGGAGGCCTACGACAATGCTTTGCTCGAGCCGGCCAAGGTCCTCGAGGGCAGCGTCGAATTCAACGAAGACGGGTCCTTGCGCATCGATCCCCCGTTCTACGCCCAGGTGATGCTGGAGTCCCAGCCCGGCAATCGCAAGTATTTCCGTGTGGAAGACATCACGGGCGTGGCTGTCCGGCCCGCCGGGCCGGCCAAGGAAGGCCAGACGCTGCTGGGGATGAAGGGTTTGCCGCGTCCTCCTGCCTTATCCGATATCGAAGGCATGCCTGTGTTCTACGACGGGATGTTCCGCAGCGATATGGTGCGCATGGTAGCCGTTTGGCGCGATCTGCATCGGCAGGGCAATTACCGGCGGGTGCTCGTCATGGTGGGCGAGAGCACCGAAAGTCGCGAGCGCGCTCAACAGCAGGCTTGGCGCGAGGCCCTGTTCAGGGATTTGCGCATGGTTTTCCTGATGTGCGTGCTCGTGTGGCTGAGTGTGCTTTGGGCCTTGCGGCCGCTGACTCTGCTGACGCGCGAGATACGCGCCCGCAAGGTCGATGACCTCAAGCCGTTGGATCCAAGCTATGTGCCGCCCGAAGTGGTGCCCTTGGTCAACGCCGTCAACCATCATATCGGTCTCTATCGCGCGGTATTGGAGCGCCAGGAGCAGTTCCTGGCCGATGCCTCGCATCAGTTGCGCACGCCTCTGGCCATCATGCGAACTCAGGCCCAGTACGCGCGGCGTGAGCCCGATGTGGTGAGGACGCGTGAGACACTGGATGCCATCATCGCCCAGCTGGGTCGCACCACACGCCTGACTGAGCAGTTGCTTTCTCTGGCCCATGCCAGCCAGCACGAACACTCTCCGGGCGCAAAAGTGGATCTCAATGCGCTGGCGAGGGATGTCGTTCTGCAGTACTTGCCCCTGGCGCGCGAGCGGCGCCAGGACCTCGGATGGATCGATTGCGCCGAAGCGCCCGACGGACCGGAGCATGTCTGGGTGCTGGGCGATGAGGCCGAGCTGCATGAGGTGTTGGCCAATCTCGTGCACAACGCGCTCAACCATTCTTTCGAAGGCTGTTCGATCACGGTGGCGGCGGGGCGCAGCGCGGACTCCGCCTGGGTTTCGGTGTCCGACAATGGGCCGGGGCTGGCGCCGGCCCTGAGGGAAAGCGTGTTTGTGCGTTTCGCGCGGGGAGGGCGTTCACGGCATCCCGCTCAGTCCGGAGGTTCCGGATTGGGGCTGGCCATTGCGCGTGCGTATGCTCAGCGCAACGGCGGGACCATCACGCTCGAGGATGGGGATCCCAACCCCCAGCAGGGGGTGGGTTTGCGGGCTGTCTTGCGCATGCCCAGTCTTGCCGGGGCCTGAACTTTCTATTTCAGCAATCGGGCAATGAGGCTGGACGTATCCCAGCGCTTGCCGCCCATGCGCTGGACATCCGCGTAGAACTGGTCGATCAGGGCCGTGCATGGCACCGAGGCCCCGTTGCGGGCGGCTTCGTCCAGGACCAGGCCCAGGTCCTTGCGCATCCAGTCCACCGCGAAACCGAAATCGAAGCGGCCTTCGAGCATGGAGGCGCCGCGATGATCCATTTGCCAGCTCTGCGCGGCCCCCTTGCTGATGACCCCCAGGGCCTTGTCCATGTCCAGGCCGGCCGTGCGCCCGAACGCCAGGGCTTCGGCCAGACCTTGCAGCACGCCCGCCACGCAAATCTGGTTCACCATCTTGCAGAGCTGGCCCGCGCCTGGATCGCCCATCAGTGTCACGGCCTGCGCATACGTGTGCAGGATGGCCTGGACGGACTCATAGTCCGTGGCCCGCCCGCCACACATGACGGTCAGCATTCCGTTGACCGCGCCAGCCTGTCCGCCGGAAATCGGCGCGTCGACGAAACCGACGCCGCGTTCGGCGGCTGCGGCGTGCAGCTCGCGGGCAACCTGCGCCGAGGCCGTTGTGTGATCGACGAACCGTGAGCCCGGCGCCATTCCGTTCAACGCACCGTCGTCCCCCAGGACGACACTGCGCAGATCGTTGTCGTTGCCGACGCAGCTAAGGACGACGTCGGCGCCTTCGGCCGCTTCGCGTGGTGTCGGGGCGGATCGCCCTCCGAATTCGTCAACCCATGCCTGCGCCCTGGTCGCCGTGCGGTTATAGACGGTGACATGGTGTCCGGCCCTGGCCAGGTGTCCGGCCATTGGGTAGCCCATGACACCCAGGCCGAGAAAGGCGACACGGTGGCGGGGGGTCTTGGCATATGGCTTGGCGGTGATCGACGACATTGAGGTCTCCGGGAAAGAGTGCAGAGCGACAAAGATTACTGCAATCCGGAAGGCGCCGCGGGGCGAAGGGGGCGCATGTGTGGGAGAGGCATTGTCGTTCAGCCTGCGTTCAGAAAAAAAACGACTTGTCTTCGGTACTTTCCCTAGTTCGGGTGCGGATTCAGCTAAACACCAACTTGCCGCGAGCATACTCGGCGAGCCGTCGCTTCGGGCATTTCCCTGGCATCGAAGTGTTCGGTCCAAAGGAGCTTATCGATGCACAGGCGTTCAATCAACAAAGATTATTACGGAGGAGCCCTGATGGTTGCGTTGGGGCTGGGTGCCGCAATGGAAAGCAGCCATTTCCATGTGGGCACGCTCGCACACATGGGGCCGGGTTTCTTCCCGGCGGCAGTCGGCGGGTTGTTGGCAGTTGTGGGGGCCATGATTGCCGTGGGCGGGTCGGGCCGCAAAAATATGTCCAAGGCGGATGATCCGCCGGCGGAGTGGCGCGGCTGGTTCTGCATTCTGGCGGGAATTGCCGCCTTCATCCTGCTGGGATACTACACAGGCTTGCTGCCAGCGACGTTCGCTATCGTGTTCATTTCTGCGCTGGGCGATCGGCAGAACTCCATCAATGCGGCCGCCGTCCTGGCTTTTGCCATGTGCGCCGTAGCCTACGTGATCTTCCATTGGGCGCTGCAGTTGCAGTTCCCGCTGCTTCATTGGGGTTGATCATGATAGGAAAATCATTGCTCGATCTCTGGTATGGCTTTGGGGTGGCATTCGAGCCCCATAACCTGGTCTGGTCGTTCTTCGGGGTCATCGTCGGCAACCTCATCGGTGTGCTTCCCGGGCTGGGGGCGTTGTCCGCGATCTCGATCCTTCTGCCGCTCACCTATGTCATGCACCCCGTTGCCGCCGTCCTGATGCTGGCGGGCATATTCTACGGATCCATGTACGGAGGCGCGATCGGTGCGATCCTGCTCAACTTGCCGTGCCATCCTCCCCATGCCGTGACCTGTCTGGATGGCTATCCGTTGACCAAGCAGGGCAAGGGCGGAACAGCGCTTGGCATCACCATGATCGCGTCATTTTTTGCGGCTTCCGTGGGCATCCTGGTGATGGTGTTCTTCTCGCCTTTTCTTGTGGAGATCGCGTTCAAGTTCGGGCCGGCCGAAATATTCTCCATCATGCTGCTGGGCTTGCTGGCCGGCTCGACGATGTCCAAGGGGTCGCCCCTGAAGGGTGTGGCCATGACCCTGCTCGGATTGCTCGTCGGGGTGGCGGGCACCGACGTCAACTCCGGCGTGGCGCGTTTCGATTTCGGGTTCCCCGAGTTGCAGGACGGCTTCGACCTCGTGGCGCTCGCCATGGGCCTGTTCGGTGTGGCGGAGTTCCTGCTCAGCGTCAACCGCATGAGCATAGTCGGCAGCGGGCTCAAGATGCGCCTGCGCGACATGCGTCCCACGAGGGCAGAGCTGAAGCAATCGTTCTTCCCATTGCTGCGCGGCACGCTGGTGGGGACGTTGTTTGGTGCGTTGCCCGGGACCGGCCCCACCATCACCACATTCGTGGCCTATGCGCTGGAGCGAAAAGTGTCCAAGACGCCGGAACGCTTTGGGCATGGGGCGCTCGAGGGGGTTGCGGCGCCCGAGGCAGCCTCGCACTCCAAGACTCAGGTCGATTTCATCCCCACCATGAGCCTGGGCATTCCCGGCGACGCCGTCATGGCCTTGCTGCTGGGGGCGCTGCTTATCCAGGGCATACAGCCAGGGCCGAGGCTGATCGTCGAGCATCCCGACATTTTCTGGGGGTTGATCGCCAGTTTCTGGGTGGGCAATCTGTTGCTCGTGGTGTTGAATGTGCCGCTGATCGGCTTGTGGGTGAAGATGCTGCAGGTGCCGTACAAGTATCTCTTTCCTTCGGCGCTGTTCTTCATCGCGGTGGGCTGCTTCAGTACTCAGAACAGTCTGTTCCAGGTCGGCGAGGTGATGTTCTTCGGGGTTGTCGGCGCGTTGTTGATCTACCTGGATTTTTCAGTTGCGCCCATCCTGCTGGGATTCGTGCTGGGGCCCATGGTGGAGGAAAACTTCCGTCGCGCCTTGCTGTTGTCGCGCGGAAATCTGGCGGTCTTTGTCGAGCGTCCGATCAGCGCCTGGTTCGTGGCCGCGTCGGCGTTGCTGATTCTGATGCAGGTGGTGTCCTTTGTGCGACGGCGCCGGCGGATCAAGGCAGCGCTGCCCAAGGCCGGCGATACGGTCTTTGCCGATTGAGTCATGTTCCAGGCAAAAAAAAGCACCCCGAGGGGTGCTTTTTTGCATCTTGGATGAAGGGGTCAGCCTTCTTCCACGAAGGTTTCTTCGCGTTTTTTCTTGATGGAAGGCAAGGCCACCAGAATGACCAGGCCCGCTGCCACCACCAGCAGCGACAGCGACAGCGGTCGGGTGACGAAGGTGGTGTAGTCACCGCGGGACAACAGCAAGGCGCGACGGAAGTTTTCTTCCATCATGGGGCCCAGCACCAGGCCCAGCAACAATGGCGCCCCTTCACACTTCAGCTTGGCCCACACGTAGCCCACAAGGCCGAAAGCGGCGGTCATCCAGATGTCGAAAACGTTGTAGTTGAGCGAATACACGCCGATCGAGCAGAACACCAGAATCGCCGGGAAGAGGATGCGGTAAGGCACTTTCAGCAGCTTGATCCAGAGCCCCACCAACGGCAGGTTCAGTACGACCAGCATCAGGTTGCCGATCCACATGGAGGCGATCAGACCCCAGAAAAGATCGGGGTGGCTGCTCATGACCTGAGGGCCGGGCTGGATGTTGTGGATGGTCATGGCGCCGATCATCAGGGCCGTGACCGCGTTGCCGGGGATGCCCAGGGTCAGCAGCGGGATGAAGGACGTCTGCGCGGCGGCGTTGTTGGCCGACTCGGGGCCCGCCAGGCCGGCGGGATGGCCCTTGCCGAAGCGCTCGGGCGTCTTGGAGAGTTTCTTCTCCAGCGTGTAGGAGGCAAACGAGGAAAGCACGGCTCCGCCGCCAGGCAGAATACCCAGTGCCGATCCCAGTGCGGTGCCGCGCACGCAAGCGGGCCAGCTTTCCTTGAACTCGGTTTTGTTGGGATAGAGGGTGCCGACCTTGTCGGTGATGTCGACGCGCTGATCCTTGAGTTCGAGGTTGGTCATGATTTCGGCGAAGCCGAACACGCCCATGGCCACGACGGCGAAGTCGATGCCGTCCTGCAGCTCAGGGATGCCGAAGTCGAAGCGGGCCACGCCGGAGTTGACGTCGGTGCCGACCATGCCCAGCAGCAGACCCAGCAGAATCATGCAGATGGCCTTGGGCAAAGAGCCCGAAGCCAGCACCACGGCGCCGATCAGGCCTAGCACCATGAGCGAGAAATACTCCGCAGGTCCGAACTTGAATGCGATCTCGGCAAGAGGAGGGGCAAAGCCGGCCAGCAGGACGGTGGCGACACAGCCCGCAAAGAAGGAGCCCAGGGCTGCAATGGCAAGCGCGGCGCCCGCCCGTCCGTTGCGGGCCATCTGGTGGCCGTCCAGCACGGTGACCACGGCCGATGTCTCGCCGGGCAGGGCGACGAGGATGGCGGTGGTCGAGCCGCCGTACTGCGCGCCATAGTAGATGCCGGCCAGCATGATGAGGCCGGCCACCGGCGGCAGCACATAGGTGATGGGCAGCAGCATGGCGATGGTGGGCACGGGGCCGATGCCCGGCAGCACGCCGATCAGCGTGCCCAGCAGGCAGCCGAGCAGGCAGTAGACCAGGTTCTGCGCCGTGAAGGCCACCGAGAAACCCAGCATGAGGTTGTCAATCAATTCCATGAAGGGTTCTCCTTACAGGCCGAGGAAGGAAGGCCAGAGCGGGAACACCAGCCCCAGGCCTTTGATGAAAGCAAGCCACACGAAGATGGTCAGGAAAATACCGTTGGCGACGGCGACTTTCCAGCTGAACACATGGCTCGCCGCGCTGCTCAGCACCACAAGAATGAAGACCGTCAGGTAGATGCCGAGGTAATTGAGCAGCACCCCTGCCAGGAAAACCGATCCGATGATGACCAGTACGATCTTCCAGTCGAATCGTTCGACTTCGGTTTCTTCAGCCCTGGGCGAAAGGGCCGAGAGGGCCACGACGGCGCCCAGCAGAGCCAGGCAGATGCCAAGCCAGAATGGGAAATAGCCAGGCCCCATGCGCGCCGAGGTTCCCATGGAGTATTGGGTGGCGCCAATGGCAGCGGCTATGCCTATGGCTATGAACATGACGCCGGACCAGAAGTCCTGTTTGTTCTTGAGTTGCATTACAGTGAAGCCTCCCTTGCAACGGGTTGGGTGACGCGCAGCCGGTCTTTCGTACAGTTTTGCCGGCGCCGGTCATGGCGAGGGCAGTGTGATGTGAAACAGACCGTGGAATGCGCAAAGGTGTGGAATGGTAAATGAGGCGGATAAGGCTCGTGAACTCTGGATAGCCCCAACATTGCTGGGGTTTACCCTTAATTTGCGCTTCCTTCGCGGCTTCCGCTTTCGAAATGCGCCGTGATGAAAGAAAACTGAAAGGTTTTGGAAAGAGGTGTGAAAGTTTCCTGGCCGTTTTTTCAGTTATGCTTGCAATCCCGCAACCCAATGGTATGTCCATCCTTCCCTCGCGGCCAAGGGATGGTTTACGATAACGTCCATGTTGCAAGATCTCGATATTCTCGCTGCCCGAATCGGGCAAATGGTGCAGTTGACACGGCAGCTCCAGGCCGATCGTTCGCAGCTCCAGTCCAGGCTCAATGCTCTCGAGCAAGAGCGCAATGCCTTGCGTGATCAACTTGGGCGCCAACAGTCCGAATTCGAGGCCATGTCGCAGCGGCTTGCGCACCACGATCGTGCCATCGAGGCTGTACGGCGCGAGGCAGAGTCCTCGCAACTCGAACTTCGCCTGGAGGCGTCGCGCTACCAGGCCGACTACGAGCAGGCCAGGCAGAATCTTCAGGCATCGCTGGAAGAAGCCGCCCGGCTTCGCGCCGCCGCGGCGTCGGCCCGCGAACGCGTCGACGCCATTCTCGAGCGCCTTCCCGGCGCCCCACAGGAGTAATGCATGGAGCGCCTCGATATCTCTATTCTCGGCCGGGACTATTCCCTGGCCTGCCCGCCAGCGGAAAAGGACACCTTGCTGGCGGCGGTCCGTCTCGTGGATCAGCGGATGCTCGCCGTCAAAGGCTCTGGTAAAATCTCAGGCAACGAGCGCATCGCCGTGATGGCCGCGATCCAGATCGCCGCCGAACTGCTCACGATGCGCGCGCCGGATGGGCCACTTGGCAATATTGCGCTGGGCGATGTCAAGCGCAAGATCGACGACATGCACGGCATGCTCGATCAAGTCCTGGGGGCGTCCACCCATCCGTAATTGTTGTAACCCTATTTCGGTTGCGCAGCCGCCAAGGCTGGCGTAGCCTAACCCTTAGTCCCTGCCGTGTTCGTGACACGACCATACATTCCTTGGACCAATGCTTATGGCATACCGGTTGCCGGATTGGCGAATGGGCGTGAACGCCTTAATTGGTGATCCCGAAGTTCGACTGATGGCGACCAACCTTGAACCTCGGTTCCAGGATGCCGGTCTTGACGGCACATGCGGGGCATTTCTGCAAAAGCCCGTCCTTTCAATGGACGGGCTTTTTTTTTCACGGAGGCTTCTCATGACAGCAGGTCGATCCGGGCGTACCGGCCATTTCTCGTTTTCTCCATGGGCGTCAGGCGCGGTGTCCTGCGCATTGATGGCGGCGCTCGCCATTCCCTTGTCCGCCAGGGCGCAAACCGTGCCGGAAGAAGCGGCTTCGACAGGGAAATGGCCCCAGGTGACACTCAATGCCGACGCGTCAGCCGAGGTTGCTCAGGATATGGTCCAGATCACCCTGGCGGCCGAAGTCAGCGATGGCTCGCAGTCCAAAGTCACGGCAAAATTGAGCAAGGCCTTGAAGAGCGCCATGGATCAGGCCAAGGCGGAAACCCGCGTCAAGGCGCGCAGCGGCAACTACCGTATCTGGCCGAACATGGGCAAGGACGGAAAAATCAGTGCCTGGCAGGGTCGCGGCGAGATCATCCTCGAGTCCTCGGATTTTGCGGCGGCCTCCGACCTGGCCAACGCGTTGGCTGATCGAACCCCCATTGCGGGATTGGCATTCTCGGTATCGCGGGAGGCACGACTCAAGGTTGAACAGGAGCTGCTGACCCAGGCCGTCGCGGCCTTTCAGGAGCGGGCCCGGACCGTCAGTGCGGCCTTTGGCTATGGCTCATATGAGTTGCGGGGGGTGGATGTCGGCGGGGGCGGGGTGCGCCCCTTTGCGCCGGCAGCGCGCATGATGATGGCCGAGGCCAAGGATGCCGTGCCGCTCGAAGGCGGCACCGAGCGCGTCACGGTTTCTGTGCAGGGGTCGATTTTCCTGCGCGATAAAAAATAATCGCGCCGATCAATATCATGGGCAGAGACAGTAGCTGACCCATCGACAAACCGCCCAGCAGCAGTCCCAGGAAGGCATCCGGTTCCCGAGTGAACTCCACCATGAAGCGGAACAGCCCGTAGCCCATCAGGAACACCGCGCTCGTCTGACCAACGGGGCGCGGTTTCCTTGCGAACCACCAGAGCAGCGCGAACAAGGCAAAACCTTCCAGGCCCATTTCATACAGTTGCGACGGATGGCGGGCAATGCCGTCGCCAGTCTGGGGGAACACCATGCCCCAGGGCAACGTGGTGGGCCGGCCCCAAAGTTCGCCATTGATGAAATTACCCAGGCGCCCCGCGGCAAGACCCAGAGGGATCAGCGGGGCGATGAAGTCGCCGATCTCCAGAAGACGGCGCCCCTTTTTGCGCGCAAACCACAAGATGACCAGAATGACCCCCAGCAGGCCGCCGTGAAAGGACATGCCGCCTTGCCACAGGTAGAAGATCTCCTGGGGGTGGGCCAGATACTGAGACGGTTGATAAAACAGCACATACCCCAGGCGTCCGCCGATGACCACCCCCAGGACGCAATAGAAGATGATGTCCTCCAGGTCTTGCAGGGTCAGGTCGGTATGGCCCCGCTTGATGCGCCAGCGGCCCAGCAGCCAGACCAGTGCGAAGCCGACGAGATACATCAAGCCATACCAGTGGATGGAGACGGGACCGACTTGCAGGGCAACGGGATTGAATTGGGGGTAGTGGAGCATGGGGTTTATCGAAGATTGAAATTTAGCCGATAATACCCCGATAGTTGTCGAGTTGGACTCCTGCCATGCGAAGAAACACCGTCGTGCCTTTGCCTCGTCATGTGGCAACCGTGTGCTGTGCCCTGCTTGGGTTGTGGCTTGGACCGGCGTCCTCGGCGGATGCGCAGGCCATTGGTCAGGGCCTGATGCAGAGCAAGGCATGCATCGCCTGTCATCAGGTCGATGCCAAGCGGGTGGGGCCTGCCTTCAGGGTGATTGCCCAGCGTTTCGAAGGGGCGGACGGCGCCGTCGACTATCTGGCCAACAGCATACGCAAAGGAAGCCGCGGGCGCTGGGGGGCGGTGCCCATGCCGGCGCAGGTGCAGGTCACCGATGCCGAGGCCCATCAGTTGGCCCGCTGGATACTCTCTTTAGTCGGCGACGATGCCGGCGGAACCCGTTCCCCCTGAGGATTCATCCATGAGTGTCGATATGCAGACTGAAAGCCTGGTCCTGGGCGGCGGCTGTTTCTGGTGCACGGAGGCCGTGTTCCTGGCGCTGCGCGGTGTGTTGTCCGTCACGCCGGGCTACAGCGGCGGGCACACAGGCAATCCTTCCTATGAAGAGGTATGCTCCGGCGAATCCGGTCATGTCGAAGTCGTGCGTGTCGTGTACGATCCGGCGGTCATCGGCGCGGCCACGGTGTTGCGCGTGTTTTTTGCAACCCACGATCCCACTTCCCTGAACCGCCAGGGGGCGGATGCCGGTTCGCAGTATGCCTCGGTGGTCTACTACGCCAACGAAGCGCAAAAGGCCTGCGCACAGGAGGTCATGCATGATGTCCAGGGTTTGCTGGATCGTCAGGTCGTGACGCGGCTCGAGCCGTTGGGAACCTTCTGGCCCGCTGAGGATTATCACCACGACTACTATGCCCGCCACCCGCTGCAGGGCTATTGCCAAATAGTGATCGCTCCCAAGTTGGCCAAACTCAGGCAAGGGTTCGAGCCGCTTCTGGCACGTTGATCCTCATTTCGTCCGACCGTATCACGGCGGCAGGGTCGGTAGGCTCAGGCACAGCGGGTCGTGCTCCAGCATGGTGAAGAGCTCCGTGAACGGCGTCGACTCAAGGTCGTCCAGGGCGCTGCCCCGTTGCACGAGATCGAGGCGGATGGGGCCGACTTGCGCATCGATGCGGGCGCGCAGCAGCAATCCGCCTCCCGGCGCCCCATCCACGACGATCCCGTATTGCTGCAGGAGCGCGATATGCTCGCTGATGTGTGGCGCGCGTTTGCAAAGTTGTTCGTAATACGCGGCGGGAGCCTGGTTATGAAAGCTGATTCCCCGGGCGTGCAGCCTTTCGGCTGTTTCGCAGATATTGCGAGTGCCCAGCGTCAACCTTTGCACTCGTCCATCGACGCTCGACGTGTCGGCGGGCCAGGGCAGTTCATCGCTTGATTCGGCGGGCCGTTGTATTGGGATACGTATGCGGCCGCAGGGCGAGACGAGAGCGTGCTTGCTCGCTCCCGCCGAATGGCTTTCGATGTCGGCATAAGGAAGGTCGACAAAATTGAAGAAGCGTTGGTAATAGCCTGTCCAGTGGCTTTCATGAGTGCCCGACGCGCCGTGTACATAATGGTCCACGACGGTCATGCCTACACCATAGTGGTTGAAATCCTCGTCGGCGGTCGAGGTGTCGATGGGTTCGAATTCATAATCGTAGACGCAGATGTCGCCGATTCCCTCGTGCCCGTCCTTGCCTCGCCAGCGATCGACAAGATAGAGGAGCATGTCGCTGGCTCCTTTCAGGGCGAGGACCCCCAGTTCATGGGGACCCGAATGGCGATCGAAGCCCCAGGCTCCAAGATCAAGCGCACGGCGATAAGCGTAATCGGCATTGTTCACACGCAGCGCGATGCCGCATATGGACGTGGCGCCGAGAAGGCGCGCCTGCCGCTGCGCAAAGGAATCGGGCTCTCCGTTGACCAGGAAATTGATCTGCCCTTGTCTATATAGTGTGATGTCTTTGTGGCGGTTGCTGGCGATGGCCTTGAAGCCCAGTGTTTCGAACAGCTCGCTCAGGGCCAGGGGTTCAGGGGTGGAAAATTCCAGGAATTCGAGGCCGGAGACACCCATGGGATTGTCCCAAGGGTGGAATAAGGTCGTGCTCATCGTGCTCTCCTTGGAGGACGAAAGGCGATTTGCGGACGCTACTTTGTTTTTATGTGTTGATTTGATTCATAGCAGTCTTATTCTCTGGCCTGCATTTCCATTTATAGGGGCTTTATACACAAATCTCAATGCCTACTTACCTTAGGTCACATCGGATTCTCTGTTCATTCAAGAAATCTTCATTTTTCTGAAAAAAATTTTTCTCATAAGATTTCAATGGGTTGGTTTGAAAAACGGGCCGAATCGGAGGGAATAGGGCGTGATCCGCCTTGCGCGGGTTTAAAAGCCTTGCTATAGTTTCGTTCTTTCGCAGCCCACACATCAGGGTTTACCCCAAGGGGTGATTCGGGTGGGGCGGCGAGGCGCAGAGAGGGTTTTGCAGCGATGCGAGGCTTTCGGGGCGAGGCAGG